>JACCDM010529008.1_pt1 | contig 41888 bp, 44 predicted proteins | sample 7445851 | NCBI WGS metagenome assembly JACCDM01 (sample SAMN15323438, study PRJNA562643) | freshwater metagenome | isolation source: river surface water | place: USA:Blue River Watershed | collected 2017-08-16
CACATGTTGGTTTTGCCCGATGCTGACCTAGACCTCGCCGCCGACGCCGCCATCAACGCGGGCTTTGGTTCAGCCGGTGAGCGCTGCATGGCGATCAGCGCCCTAGTTGTGGTTGAGCCGGTGGCCGACCGACTGGTTGCCAAGATTGCCGAGCGCATGATTCCGCTCAAGACCGGTGACGGGCGTAGAGCTTGCGACATGGGCCCGTTGATCACGCGCGAACACCGCGACAAAGTGGCGAGTTACATTCCAATGGCACTCGCCGACGGTGCAGAGGTCGTGATTGATGGCCGTGGGGTCACTCCAGACGGCGACGAAAACGGCTTCTGGCTCGGCCCAACCCTGATCGACCGCGTGCCGAGCACATCGCACGTCTACCTAGATGAAATCTTCGGCCCGGTGCTCTCAGTGATTCGCGTGGCCAGCTATGGAGAGGGTGTCGCTCTTATCAACGCGAGCCAATTCGGCAACGGCACAGCAATCTTCACCAACGACGGTGGCGCTGCGCGCCGCTTCCAGCGCGAAGTAGAGGTCGGCATGATCGGCATCAACGTGCCGATTCCAGTTCCGGTGGCTACATTCTCATTCGGTGGCGACAAGGCCAGCATTTTCGGCGACCTCAAGGCTCACGGCGCAGACGGCATTCGCTTCTACACCAAGACCAAGGCCGTCACTCAGCGCTGGCTAGACCCGAGCCACGGCGGAATCAACCTGGGCTTTCCGCAAAACGACTAAAGCGTCTTAATCTCTTGCTTCACCGCTGCCGCAAGTTCGGCAAGCGAGTCAACCCCGTGCCGATCGGCTGCGTGAATGATGACTCTGGCGCAAGCATCCGAGTCGGCTAGAGCATCGTGGTGGTCAAACTCTTCGTGCCCAATCGCATAGGCGACCGCGTTCAATCGGTATGACTCGAGATTGTAGGTTTTGCGCGAAATCATCAGCGAGCAGGCGTAGTTCAGGCTAGGTAGCGGCGCATTGATCAACCCAGCGGATGCTCGCAGCACGCCCATGTCAAAACCGGCGTTGTGCGCCACCAAGTCGTCGCCGTCGATGAAGTGAAGCATAAGGTCGAGCGCCTCGGCCCAGTTTGGAGCATCGATCACGTCGCTCGGTCGAATGCCATGCACCTTGATGTTGTGCTCACTGAACCAGTCGTTCGGGCTCGGCGGCTGAATCAGTACCGCGAAAGTGTCGACGATTTTGCCTTCGCGCACCTTCACCAAACCAACCGCGCAGGGGCTTGCCGGTGAACCATTTGCGGTTTCAAAGTCGATTGCGGTGAAGTCAAGGGCCATACGACTATTAAACTCGTCAGGTGGCCCTAACTATCGGAATCGTGGGACTGCCCAATGTTGGCAAGTCGACCCTCTTCAATGCACTCACCAAGAACAACGTTCTGGCGGCGAACTACCCGTTCGCAACCATTGAACCGAATGTCGGTGTGGTGAACCTTCCAGATGCGCGTTTGAACCGCTTGTCTGAAATTTTCGGGTCGGAGCGCATTTTGCCAGCTCCCGTGTCTTTCGTCGACATTGCCGGCATCGTGCGCGGTGCGAGCGAGGGTGAAGGGCTTGGCAACCAGTTCTTGGCGAACATCCGTGAAGCCGATGCGATCGCCCAGGTGGTGCGAGGTTTCGTCGATGGTGACGTCATTCACGTGGATGGTCGGGTAGACGCCAAGAGCGACATCGAGACCATCAACACCGAGTTGATCTTGGCTGACATGCAGACTCTCGAGAAGGCACGCCCACGCGTCGAAAAAGAGATCAAGGGAAAAAAGGCCGAACCGATTGCCCTAGAAGTAATCGATGAGGCGCTCGCGGTGCTCAACGACGGCACCCCGCTTTCGGCTACCAAGATCGATCTAACCCCGATTCGCGAACTTGGTCTGCTAACCGCAAAGCCAACCCTCTATGTTTTTAACGTCGACGAGTCGATTTTGACCGACGCCGCCAAGAAGAAGGCGCTCGCCGACCTAGTCGCGCCAGCCGAAGCCGTTTTTCTAGACGCCAAGGTTGAGAGTGAGCTCATCGACCTCACCCCAGAAGAGGCTGGCGAACTACTTGCCTCGCTTGGTCAAGACGAGTCTGGCCTCGACCAGCTGGCCCGCATCGGGTTCAAGACTCTTGGTCTTCAGACCTACCTGACTGCTGGCCCCAAAGAGGCTCGCGCCTGGACCATTCGCCAAGGCTGGAAGGCCCCCGCGGCTGCCGGTGTTATTCACACCGACTTCGAGCGCGGCTTCATCAAGGCCGAAATCGTGTCTTTCGAAGACCTCGACGCGGCCGGTTCAATGGCCGATGCCAAGGCTGCCGGCAAGGTGCGCATGGAGGGCAAAGACTACGTCATGAAAGATGGCGACGTAGTCGAGTTCCGCTTCAACGTTTAGTCGCGAAAAACTAACCGCGGGCCTTAGCAGCCCATTCACGCGGATGCTTTGCCACAAAGTTCTGCGCAATCACGCGGTAGCCACCCGCGTCAGGGTGAATGCCATCTGGCATGGTCGGGGCATCGATTTCGCTGAACAGCTGCAGGCCATCCAAGTAATAAATGTTCGGATCGGTCTTGGCTCGAATCTCAACCAGTTCGGCCAAAATTTCACGGATGCCGCGTAGCGTAAGCTCGCCGATCCAGGCGTGGCGGCTGAACTGTTGCCCACCAACCTTGCCATCGGCTCCAAGTTCTGACGGCCCGGGATTGTTTTCGTGGGCTGGGCAGCAAACCGGCGAGATGACCAGAATCGGGGTGGTCGCGTGTTTGTCGCGAATCGTGTCGATAAAGCCGTGTGCGGCCGGGCCAAACGTGCGCGAGGTTAGGTTTGCCCCGTTGACCACGTTGATGCCGAGCTTGAGGCTGATCAACTCGGCGGGTAGGTCGCGAATGGTGCGTGCCGAGAATTGCTCGAGGTTCGCGCATCCGCCCATGCCGAGGTTATAGATTTCTAAGCCGAGTTCGCGGGCGGCCGCTACCGGCCAAACACCGAGCGGTGAGTCAGCGTCTTCGCAGTGACTTATCGAACTGCCGTAGTGCACCCAGCGGGGCAGCGGTTCGGTCCGGTCTGCCTCTAGCGCCTCGTTGGCGCTTAGGTCGAGCAACTCAATCGAGCAGTTGTGCGGTAGCCACACCTGAACGCGGCGCGCTTGTTGGGTCTCAGGCAGGTCGAAACTCGCCGCCGAGTCTTCGCCGAGCCGTGTTTCTTGAACCACATCGCCGTTCCAGACCTGAAGATCGCCGTTGGTGTGTGACACGCTCGCCTTAAAACCGTCGGCGGTGACAGAAATTGTCGACGGGCCGGCCATGAATCCGTCAGCCAGATTTGCATCGCGATGCGAACGGTAGCGAATCTCAAGTGTGGTCGCGCTGGTCAACAGGTTTAGATGAGCTCCACTGATTCGCTCGGCCATCTTCGCCACGACGGGCGCATGTGAGTGTTGGGCGTAGGTCCAATCGGGTAGGCGACTGAACAAAAGCCCGCGCTCACCCTCTCGAACATTAGAAACTCCACGGATGCTCGCACGCACTAGCGCGGATGTATCTGGCTTTATACCCATGCCTGAAGTTTAGGGCTGAGGGTTCGAAAGGGTCGCGCTGGTTAGACTTTCTCGCATGACCAAGATTGTGTTGTGGGCCGACAAGTTCGACGAGACCGCCGAGTTTTACCGCTTGTTGCTTGATGCCGAATTCAAGCACGCCTCTGATGGGTTCGTTTCGATTGTGGGTGCGAACAACGAGGTTTTGTTGCATGCGGTTCCAGCTCAGTGGGTCAGCGACATTTCGGTACCACCAGCGCTGCGTGATGAGAGCCCGCTCAAGCCCTGTTTTGAGGTTGAGTCGATCACTCGAGCTCGCGCGGCCGTGAGCGGCACCAACGGTTTGATTCTTGGCGCAGACCGCGAGCAGACACACGGCGAGGTTATCTATTGCGACGGTAACGACCCCGAGGGCAACGTTATTCAGCGTTATGCAACCGCTTAGAAGTCGGTGCTTGCCAGCACGGTGGTTCCAGCTGAGATAGCGGCTACTACAACGCCGGCCACGTGCTCAGCGGTCATTCCCTGAGGCATCTGAGGTGCAGCACCAAACATCGGGCGAGTAGCCAAGCCAGTTTCGGTGTGGCCAGGTCTCGCGTCGATCACCTTGATCTTGTCACGTCGTAGTTCAAAAGCCAGTGAGCCCAACCAAGCTGAGAATGCGCTCTTGGATGCACAATATGCGCTCATGCCAGGGAACGACTTTTCGGCAACCACACCTGTGATCGCCGCGATGAACGCGTCTTCGCGGCCACGAAGGGCTGGCAAAAGTTCGGTGATCAGTTGCGCTGGGCCACCAAAGTTGACCTGAGTGAGAGAGGCAACCTGCTGCGCTGATGTGTCGGCAGCCATGCCAAAACCCACTCGTCCTGCGGCGACCACAATGCCGTCGAGCTGCTCGTTCGCGTTCAGGTAATCAGTGAGCACCTTGATACTTTCGGAACTGCCAAGGTCTACCACCAAGCGCAGCGCTGCATCGCTCGGAATGTTCGCCGCGCTTTCTTGCGAACTGGCGGTGCCGAGCACCTGCGCGCCGGTTCGGGCGAGCATCCTGGTGATTTCGCCACCCAGAACACCAGAGGCGCCGACGACGAGAATTCGTTTTGCTGAAAAGTCCATGCCAAGCCCAACTAGGTGGTCTGCCTAGGTATTTCACCGATAGGTTTATTTGGTTGAAAGTGAGCAAAAGATGTCTGAACGACTTTTGTATTCGGTAGAACGCGAATACAACACCGACCTGGCCACCATGTGGAACGCCTGGACCGACGCCGCAGAGCTAGAGGCTTGGTATCACCCCACCATTCTCGACGGAGTGCCCGGCACCTTCACTTCTGAGACGCACGTCGGAGGTCTCTGGACCGCCGCTATCGACGTGCCGATGAACGACTTCGTCGCCTACTTCTGGGGCCGTTACTCGGTGGTCGAACCGAACCAGCGTTTGGTTCACTCACTCAGCTATAGCCAAGACCCAGCCGAGTTCGCCGAGCGCGACCCGAATGCCCCCGCTCACCGCATCGAGATCGACTTCGAACAGCGTGCAGCGGGTGTTTGGGTTCGGTTCACGCAGTTTGGTGAAATGCCAGAAGAGCAAGCCGAGGCCTCAAAAGAGGGAATGGAGAGTTATTTCGACTCTCTCGGTTACCACTTAGATAGCAAGTAGTCGCTGCAGGTCGCCGTGAACCTCCATGGCGCCAACGAGGCCCTTGCCTTCGAGTAGCACCCTTCCATCGAGGTCGGTGTGCTTGATGTGAATCACCGCATCTAGGGTTTCATCGACGCGCTGGTGCATTTCGGTTCTAATCGGCGCGTGCAGCAAGCCACCGCGCACTCGATCGGCACTCAGTGTGAGTAGTCCGTCTTTCGAGCTCAACTGCCACTGCACGTGAGTGTCTGTGATGGTTAACTCAACTTCTTTGGCCCCGTTATAGGTTGTCCAGCGATGAAGTTTTCCGCTGTGTTTTAGCCCCACAATGTAGCCGCGAAACGGGCGACCGATCCAAGGAATGATGGCAACCGAGCCGATCAAACTAGCCTCTGAGTCACTGTCGATGTGGTTGCTGTGCAGCCAGACGTAGCCGCTCGGAAAAGCGCGACCCCAATCTTTCTCGATGTAGCCACGGCCCAGGTCAAACGAGACGGTCTTGCCTTCGATCTCGAGCGTTCCGCCGAGTGCGTGCCCGAATGAAACGATTCCATGAAAGCACTCCATGAACGGCACGGCCCCAAACCAGCCCATGATGCCCGGCGACAGCGGTTTTACCGGCCAAGGGTCGAGTGGGCTGTCAAAGCGGATGCTGCCGCGAAGCCCGTCAAGCTCGAGTTTCACACCCGAAGCCGAGAAGTGATTCGCGCCAATCGAAACCTCAAACCGGTCGGAAGATGCCGAGAATTGGCTGGTTTCAAACCGGTGATACCAAGAGCGCCCGGTTGAGCCATCGAGCACCTGAATGAAGGCCTCGTTCACTCCGCCGTCGAGGCCGAGAAAGACTCCCGGAATTACCGCCCAGCGCTGAGACTGATCAGCGCTGACGAGCTTTACATACCAGCCCTCAAAGTAGCGTTTGGTTCTTCCGTGACCGTGAAAAGCCTCTGGATGAAAAATGCCTTTGAAGAACTGCAACGGTGTGCGCATAGCCAAAGTCTAGGCGTGCTGCGGTTGCGCGCTACTAGCGATGAATGACATTGACCAAGAAATGCCAGCCGACCCACCACCACGCCAGCATCACGGCGAGGCGAGTGGTGCGGTGGTGCATGATGCGATCGATCAAATCACCCACGGTGCTGACGGGTGAGTTGGGTGCTCTGAAAATCAACCAAAGCAAAACCCCAATCGCGATGAAGGCAAGGTAGCCAGCGATAACTATGTCTCGACTAGTCATTTGCGCTCCCAAAGCCCGAGAAGACCGACACCGATGAGCAGCCAGAGGGCGACGAAGCCAGCCTGGCCGAGTTGAGAGTCGAGCAGCGGGTCGATCAGAACCGAAATCGTCGGGTGAGTGTTTAGGCTGTTGTTTAGTTGCCCAAGAATGTTTGCCCCGAACTCCCAAGCAGTGACCACGAGGCAGAACACCTTCCAGATGTTCTTCGCTCTGGCCATTCGCGGGTCGGCCTTCTCTTTAGGCCCGCGATCTTGGTACCAAAGCAACCAAAGTGACATCGCCAAAAGTGCTATCAAGATTGTGCCGTGAACTAGTCCGTGGCGAGGAAAAATGCCGAGCGTGATGGTAACCACCAAGACGAGGGCGATGATCGAGAAACGGCTTGGTCTAGGTCGCTTGCCAAGGGTGTGATCGAGAACCCCAGCCGCGCTTAACCAGATTGCTCCTGTGCAGAGTCCAAAGATGATGGTGTCGAACATCGACCCTCGAAAAACCTGTAGAGCCATCGTGATGCCGAACACCCACACCCATGGGTTCAGCACGCCCGTGCGGCGCACCGCAAGAATTACCGGATGCTCTTTCATCAGAGTTCGAAAGCTCTTGAATCTTGCGGGGCGATCGAGTTCCAACCCAGCTGCTGTTTGAGGCGGTCGGCAAAGGCATCGGCTGCTTCAACTTCGCCGTGAACGACGAAGATCGCGCCCGGTGCATCTGTGCTCGTTTTCAGCCAAGCGACCAATTCGTTTGCGTCTGCGTGAACCGAGAATGACTGCACGCTGTGAATGCTGGCTCGAACCGGAACCATTTCGCCGTGCATTTTCACTTCGGTTGCACCATCGACGAGGTTTCGGCCGCGGGTTCCGACAGCTTGGTAACCCACGAGAACCACCGAGTGAAGCGCCTTCGGCAACATCGATCTCAGGTGGTGCACAACGCGCCCTCCGGTGCCCATTCCGCTTGCCGAAATGATGATGCACGGAGTGGTTGGGTCATTTACGGTTTTTGATTCCTCAACCGAAAGAAGCTCGACCAGGTTGCCCGCGTCGAACGGGTCGCGTCCGCGCCAGGTGGTGGTGACATCCTCTCGAATTTCGGCCGAAGCTTCGTTGATCGCTTCGCGGTAGAACGCCAGTGCCTTTAAGGCCATCGGTGAATCTGCAAAAACCGGAACCTTGCGAATCTTGCCGGCCTCCCACAGTTCTCGCAGTTGCACCAAAATGACCTCGGTGCGGTCAACGGCGAATGCGGGAATCAGTACCGATCCGCCTCGGTCGATGGTCGCGTTGATGATTTCGGCAAATTTTTCGGTTGGGGTGTCGTGAACCCGGTCACCATAGGTCGACTCGGTGACGATGGCGTCGAAGTGGCCGACTGGAATGTTCGCCGGGCCTTTTAGAAGTGGATGCTGTTGGCGCCCCAAATCGCCCGTGAAGAGTATTCGCTTGCCGAAGAATTCGACCTCGAGAAAGGCCGCTCCGAGAATGTGGCCAGCAGGATTGAACGTGACGAAGGTTTCTTCGGCAACTTGAACCCTTTGACCAAACAAATGGGTTTCAAACGCCGCTACCGCGCGGATCGCGTCAGTCTCTTCGTAGAGGGCTTTGGGTGGATTATGTTTTGAAAACCCCTTTTTGGCAGCGTAGGCGGCATCTTCGGTTTGAATGCGAGCCGAGTCGCGCAAGATCACCTCGGCGAGCTTGGCGGTGTAAATGCTCGAGTGAATCTTGCCGCGGTAGCCGTCTTTGACGAGCTTGGGCAGATAACCGCAGTGGTCTAGATGCGCGTGAGTCAGAACCACGGCGCTCAGGCTAGAAGGATCGATTTCGAAGGGTTCCCAGTTACGCAGACGAAGTTCTTTTTTGCCCTGAAACATGCCAGCGTCGACTAGCACCTTGGTGTCGCCGTGGCTTAGCAGTATTCGACTGCCGGTAACTGTTCCTGCTGCCCCCAGAAAAGCGATTGACGGCCCCTGGCCCGTGACGTTGCTCATGGCCCAAGTCTAGGCTCACCTTTGGTTTGAGCCTGCTTTTGCGCCCACTCGCACTATTCTTTTCAGGTGTTTGAATCGCTAAATCACACCCAAGGAGAATCAAATGGAACTCGATCAACTGAACTATCTGGCCATCCTGGTTGCGGCTTTAGTGGCCAACGTCATCGGCGCCCTTTGGTTTAGCCCGAAAGCCTTCTTTCCGGTCTGGTGGAAGCTGATCGGCAAATCGCCAGAGCAACAGCCAGGTTCTTCAAACATGGCTTACGTATTTGGAATGACCTTCTTGGGTGTGCTTGGCTACACCTTCGGTTTGGCGCTGGTGCTCGAGGTCATCACCGTTGCGCACGGTTCACTCAGCGTGGGCACTGGCGCTCTGGTAGGCGCAATGCTTGGCCTACTCATCGGCGGTGGCGCCTCACTTAGCCACCGTATGTTTGCCGGACAGGGATTCAAGGTTTGGTTGCTAGAAATCGGCAACGATGTGGTTGCACTTGCTGCTGTGGGTGCGATTCTCGCCGCTTGGCAGTAAATGTCAGCTCAAGATATCGACGACTACCTGGTTGGGGTGCCAGAGCCGAAGCGCTCGACGCTTGAGGCGCTTCGGCGCAGCATCCTCGCGGTAATTCCAGAGGCTGAGCAGTGTATTTCTTATGCCATGCCAGCCTTTAGGGTCGACGGCAAGGTTGTGGCAGGTTTTGCAGCGTTCAAAAACCACCTCGCCTACCTGCCGCACAGTGGTCGAGTGTTTCAAGAAATACCTGAACTCGATGGCTACTCAAAGACCACGGGTTCGCTTCACTTTGCGATCGACACACCGCTGCCCGATGAAATTGTGCGTCGACTCATCGAGGTTCGTCGCAAACAACTCTGGGGTATTTGATTTCGAGGCGCTTTGCCAATAGCGTTTGTCTCGAGGGGCTTTGAACAGGGGTATTTCTTGACTTTAGCCACTCGATTGCACGGGCTAGATGCCGCGCGCGCCAGCATGATGCTCCTCGGTGTCTTCGTTCACGCCGCTCTAGTTCTACCTGTGCTCATGCCCACCGACCCAGCTTCTGCTGCCGCTTTCGGCGGCTTCTACGCCATCATTCACACCTTTCGCATGCCGGTGTTTTTTGTCATTTCGGGTTATTTTGCCGCCAGACTTTTGAATACCGAGGGTGCGCGCGCTTTCATCATCAGTCGGTTCAAGCGAATCGTGTCGGTGCTCGTTGTGGCTTCGGCAATCATCGCGGCCTTTCTCTGGAATACCGGTTGCACCTGGTGCGCTCCAAGTTCTGCGCGCGACTACCTGAACACCGGCCTGATCTACCTGTGGTTTCTCTACTACCTCGCCCTTATTTCGCACCTCGCCCTGTTGGCGCACGTCATCAGCCGCAGTGTTCCAAAGGGGATGCTCGCGCTGGCGACCCGGCTAGCTGAGGCCGTGCGGCTTGGGCCCATCACGACCGCAGTATTCGCTGGTTTGTTGTCACTCGTTCCGAATTTGATCGACGGCAGCGGTCAGGTGCGCATCGAGATGGGCTGGGTTCCAAACCTGGCGCTGGTCACGTTTTTCTCGGCATTTTTCGCGCTTGGTTGGTTGATCTGGCGCCGTCGTGAGGTGCTGCTGCGAGACGTAGAAAAGTTTGCTTGGGTGAACCTGGGTGTTGGCTTGGCGAGCGGTGCAGCATCCACTTGGTTATTTGCCGCAGGCGAGCTGGCCCTTCAGCCGCAAGTTCAGATTCTCGCGGTCACCTTCGCCACCTTCGCTGTGCTGGGACTGTTTTTGCGCTATCTAAATGCCGAAACTCAGCTTGTGCGCTACCTAGCCGATGCCTCCTATTGGGTCTATTTGTTTCACGCGCCGGTGATGTTTGTGGTTATTGCGTTGGGTGCAAAATCGGGATGGTCGCCCTGGGTCGTAGCCGTAATGGCCATTCTCGCGTCACTCGTGGTCACACTGGTGACCTATCACTACTTGGTGCGATCGACCATTATCGGCAAATGGCTGAGTGGGCGTCGCCGTTCGAAAAGCAGTAGACAGGCCGCGGCTGCAACCAAGCAAAGCACGGCTGCGGTGATCCAGGCGACAAAGTAGTCTCCCTGGGTATTTCTGATCAATCCGGCGAACCAGGCAGCTACCGCGGCACCAATCATGTGCGAGGCGAAGACCCAACCATAAATCAAGGGTGATTTTTCAAGACCGAAGTATTTGCGGCAAAGTTCAACCGTAGGAGGCACGGTTGCGATCCAGTCGAGCCCATAGAAGACCACGAAAAAGAGCATCGGCGGTTCGACGTGGGGGCCGAGAACGAAAGGCACCGTGAACAGTGCCAGCCCTCTAAACCCGTAGTAGAACATGAGCAAAATCACGGGATTAAATCGGTCGGTTAGCCAGCCCGAAGCGATGGTGCCGACAAAATCGAAGATGCCAACCACGGCCAGCAATCCAGCTGCCATGGTGGTGGGCATTCCGTGGTCATGAGCGGCAGGAATGAAGTGTGCACCAATGAGCCCGTTGGTGGTCCAGCCACAGACAAAAAAGGTACCGGCCAACACCCAGAAAGGTTTAGTTTTGGCGGCCTCGAGCAGGCTTTGCATTGAACTTCGCAAGGTTTTTGGCCCGGCCGTCATCGGGGTTTCATACGGCCCACCGTAAGGTTCGCTGTTCACCTCAGCGGGGCTGCTTTTGAATGCGAAGGCGAAGATCGGTATCAGTGCGAGCGCGAAGCCGGTCACCACTAGTGTTGCGTCGCGCCATCCTCTTGTTTCTGCAATCGAGCTGATCAGAGGCAAAAACAACAGCTGACCGGTGGCATAGGCTGCCGAGAAGATTCCTGTGATCAACCCGCGGCGTTTTGTGAACCATGCGTTGGTCACCGAAGCGGCAAAGACAAGCGCCAGGCAGCCCGTACCGACGCCAACCAAAAGGCCCCACAGCACGGTGAGTTGCCAGGCCTGCGTCATAAAAAGGGTCAAACCCGTGCCCAATGCGATCAGCGCCAGGGCCATTACCGCAATGCGCTTGGTTCCAAAACGAGCCATCCAGACCGCTGCCAGTGGGGCGCTGAGCCCGTAGACGATCAGATTTAGCGAGAGCGCCGAAGAGGTTTGCTCTCGGTTCCAGCCGAATTCCATCTCGAGCGGAACGAAGAGAACCGAAGTCGTAGACCTAAAAGCGGCGGCCGAGATCAGCACCAAGAACGTGACACCGGCAATTACCCAGGCTCGGTGCAGTCGTTTCATTTTCTCAGCGAGTTTTCTGCGAGCTCGTGAAGTTTGCCATTAGTTGCCAATACCGAGGATGTCTCTGCCGTGAGTGGCCCGTCAATGGCACCGAAGCGGCCACCGGCGATTTCGACAATCGGAACAAGAGCGGCAATGTCGTAGATTTTTAGGTCGTGCTCGGCAACGATGTCGACGCTGCCTTCGGCAAGCAACATGTATGAGAAGAAGTCGCCGTATGCGCGAGTGCGCCAAACCCTGCGAGATAGTTCGATAAGTCGCTCTAAGTAGCCAGCTCGATCCCAAAGTTGCAGGTTGTTGTAAGAAATCGAGGCGTGCTCGAGGTTAGCCACCTGTGAAACCCGCACTTGTCTGGTTGAGCCATCGACATCGCTGGTGTGGGCACCGAGTTCTGGAGCGGCCCACCAGCGGCGACCAAGAGCTGGCGCAGACACAACACTCAAAACCGGCTTGCCATCGATGGCTAGAGCAATCAGTGCTCCCCAGACCGGAACTCCACGCATAAAGTTGGCGGTTCCGTCGATTGGATCGATGATCCAGGTTCTTGAACCCGAACCGCTGTTGCCAAACTCTTCACCGATAAGCGCGTCGCCGGGTCTTTCTTCGGCCAGAACCTGCTTCAACGCAGCCTCTACCGCGCGATCTGCATCGGTAACCGGTGAGTCATCGGCTTTGGTCTCAACCACGAGGTCTTGAGCCAAAAAACGGGGGAGTGCGATCGAATCGGCGAGGTCGGCCAGCTTGAGGGCCAACTTTAGGTCGGATTCGAACGAAGACATGAACAAAAGCCTAGTCGCCGGCTGCCGATACGATCAGGCGACGAAGGCTGTCGATGCGTGCGGCTGCGTGCTCACCAAGGCGCCCATCGGTGATTGCCGCGTCGAGTTCGCAGTCAGGCGATTCGGCTAGGTGAGAGCAGTCGCGTGGGCAGGTTTCGATCACTTTATAAAGGTCTTCGAACGAGCGCAGCAGAGCCCGCGGGTCGATATGGCCGAGACCGAACGAGCGAACACCGGGGGTGTCAATAATCCAGCCGTCTTCAAGCGCAATCGCGCGCACTGACGACGATGTGTGCCGGCCACGACCGGTCACCACGTTCACGCCACCGGTCGCTCGTGCAGCCTCTGGCACCAGCGCGTTCACCAGGGTCGATTTTCCGACACCCGAGTGACCCACCATCACCGTGATTTCGCCGTGTAGCAACTTTTCTAGTTGGTCGATGCTTGGGGCATCCGAGCGATTTCTAATCACGGGGATGCTCAACCCTTCGAAATTGGTCAAAAACTCGTCTGGGTCAGCAAGGTCGCATTTGGTGATCACGAGAATCGGCTTGAGACCCGCGTCGAAGGCAGCGGCTAGGTAACGATCGATGAGTCGCGTTCGGGGTTCGGGGTTGGTGATCGCCGTCACGATGGCCATTTGCGTTGCGTTGGCGACGATAACGCGTTCAACTTGGTCGGTATCATCGGCGCTTCGGCGCAACAGCGAGGTGCGCGGTTCGATGCGAACGATTCGAGCCAAGGCGCCCTCAGTCTCAGAGGTATCGCCGGCTAGCGCTACGCGATCACCAACGGCAGCGCCCTGTTTGCGCAGTTCCTTCGCCAATGTGGCGGTAATGTCGCGACCCTCGTCGAGCAGTAGCACTCGATAGCGCCCAAGGTCGACTCCGGTTACAAATCCGATCGGGGCATTCTTGTGATCTGGGCGAATCTTGGTGCGCGGTTTATTGCCCTTTGGGTTGGGGCGAATTCGCACATCGTCTTCGTCTAGGTCGTGATCGCCCGGCGTTGGCTCGTATAGCCAGCTCAAGCGCTTAATCCAAGTAGTTCGGCCCAGAGTTTGGTGAATTCGGGCATGGTCTTCGAGGTGGTGGTGATGTTCTCAACTTCTATACCTGGAATGCGAAGACCCATTATGGCGCCAGCCGTCGCCATTCGGTGGTCTTCGTAGCTTCTCCACAGGCAACCGTGCAGGTTCGCACTCGGTTCAATGGCTAAACCGTCTTCGGTTTCGCTACAAACGCCTCCGGCCCGATTGATCTCGGCAGTCAGAGCCGCGAGTCGGTCGGTTTCGTGCCCGCGAAGGTGGGCGATTCCGCGAATGCGACTAGGCGTTGTGGCAAGGGCTGCCAGCACGGCAACTACTGGTGCAAGTTCACCACCGATCGAAAGATCGATTTCGATACCTTTGATCTGGCCGTCAGAGGTGAGCGTCAAACCGCGCTCGTCACGCACCACGTTGGCACCCATTTTGGTCAAAATGCTTTCGAAGTGGTCGCCAACCTGCGTGGTCTCAGTTGGCCAGTGCGCGATCGTCACCGAACCACCGGCAACCATAGCGGCGGCCAAAAACGGACCAGCGTTCGACAGGTCTGGCTCAATCACTACGCGGCCACCGGCAATGGCGCCAGGCTCAACTCGCCAGGTTGCCTCGGCTATCTGTCGAGCATCCACGCCTCGTTTTTGCAAACAGTCGAGCGTCATCTCAATGTGCGGCATGCTTGGCAGGTGTTCGCCTCGGTGAGTCAGGGTTAGCCCGTAGTCGAATCTCGCAGCAGCAAGCAGCAAACCAGAAACAAACTGGCTCGACTCGCTTGCATCGATCTCGAGTTCACCACCACGGATGCTCCCGCCCGAGCTAACCGCGAACGGAAGCCGACCGGCCGAGGTTTCGGGTTGCTCAACCGTGACTCCGAGCGCTCTAAGCGAGTCGATCGTGGTAGCCATCGGGCGTCGCTTTGCCGCTTCGTCGCCGTCAAACTCAACTGTGCCCGCGTGCAAACCGGCCAGCGGAGGAACGAAGCGCATTACCGTTCCGGCTAGCCCGCAATCAATCGAAACCTGCGCCGCTGAGTTGTCGCCAGAGATTGGCTGCACGATTAAGCCTTCTGGCACTTGTGTAAAGCGAGCACCGAGCGAGGTCAGAGCCGCGATCATAAGCATGCTGTCGCGAGAAACCAGTGGTTCGATGAGCGTGGTCGGTGCGTCGGCTAACGCGGCCAGCACTAGTTCGCGATTGGTCAGTGACTTCGACCCGGGCAGTTTGATGCTCGCCGAGATTGGCCTGGTAGCTAGAGGCGCTGCCCAAGGCTCGGAATAGTTTTGTGAAGTCATTGGTTACCAAAATACCAGCAAGACGTGCATCCAATGGGGGATGCGAGATGGAGCAACTTGAACGATACTGCGATGATGACTCGAGCCAAGGGCCACCCCCTAGACTCAGAACCAATGACGCAATCGAACGAACCAAATGCAGCCGAGATTCGAATCAAAGAATTTGAAGAACAGGCCTTGCCATACACCCGACTTTTGTTTGGCGCGGCTCTAACCAAAACCAAAAACTACGCAGACGCCGAAGATCTTGTTCAAGAGACCTTCGCGAAGGCCTTCAGAGCCTGGGCGCAGTTTCAAAAGGGCACCAATTTGCGTGCCTGGTTGATGAAGATTCTTGAAAACACCTACATCAACATGTACAACAAAAAATTAAAAGAGCGAGGTTCGGGAAGTCTTGACGACCTCGAAGAGTTTCAAATCGGGGCTGCAGAATCGCTAACGGCGAGACCGCAGCGTTCGGCTGAGGTTGAAGCGCTAAACCAGATGGCATCTAAGGATGTTCGCGAGGCGCTTGCCAACTTGAGCGAAGAATTTCGAATGGTTGTTTATTATGCAGTTGTGGAAGGGCTCTCTTATGCAGAGATCGCTGAAGTCATGGACACTCCGGTGGGCACTGTGATGAGCCGTCTGCACCGCGGAAAGAAAGCACTTTTCGAAGCGCTAAAAGATTTTGCGGCCAGCGAGGGTTACGACACCACGCCGACCAAAGAAAAGAAAGCATCGGCCAGGGCAGCAAGGGCAGGGAACGAATAATGGCTGAAGAGATCAACTGCGAAGAAACTAAGCGCCAGGTTCACGAGTATCTGCACAATGAACTAAGTGAACAAGAGATTGAAGACATCACGGCTCACGTTGCCAACTGCGAATCTTGCGAAGCCGACTACAACTTTGAGCACGCATTCAACAAAGTGATTAAGCAGTCTTGTGACGAAGCGCCTCCTGCAGAACTTGCCCAGAGAATCATCGACCGAATTCGTCTAATCGATTCGGGTCGAGCCGACCACTAGCCGCGAAAGCTATTAGGCGGGCTCTTGAAGCCCCAGCCATTCGTACCAGCCGCGGTTGAGAATCAACCAAGCAATCAGCCCGTGACCAATTTGACCGGGTCTTCCGCCAGCCGCCGCATTTGTTTCGGTAATCCACGCCTCGTGTTCAACCAGGGGAGTGAAGCAGTCGACAAAGGTGATTCCTCGTCGCGAGCAAACATCTTCGAACCCAGCCACCAGGTGCTCGATCTCAACGTTGAGCTCGGGATTACGGTGCGGTGTTGGCCCAACCACCAGGCACTCGATGCCGGCACGCTTAGCCTCGTCTAGAACCGTGGCTATGTTCAGTCTTGATCGTGAAATTGAAAGGCCTGCCGAAGGATCGGCATTTGGCAGCACCAAAACCAACCGGTTCTCAGAATCAGGTGAGAATCTGCTCCGGGCTTCGCGCGCATATCGAGACGCAAGTTGCGCCGTGGTTTCACCCGGATTTGGCAGTGCATAAACATCAATTTGTGGATGCTCCACCGGAGTGCGTGCCATGACACGCCCCAACCAGCCCATGCCCTTCGGGTCGCCAGACGCTGAAGCGAGGCTGTCGCCCAAGACGACGATGCGCATGCTTCGTTCAGTTGTGTTCATGTTTAGGCGTCGAAGGCTCTTGCGACGAGGTCAGCCTGCTCAACAGCGTGGCGCTTGGCCGAACCGGTTGAAGGCGATGCCGATGCTGGGCGTGAAACCAACTTGGCAACCTTGCCATCCATGTACTTCGGCAAGAAGAGGCCGATGTAGGTCCATGGTCCTTGGTTGGCAGGCTCGTCTTGAACCCAAACCAACTCTGCATTCGGGTAACCGGCATAGGCCTGTTTGATCTCGTCAACCGGAGTCGGGTAGAGCTGCTCGACTCGAACGATTGCGGTGGTGCCATCGCCTCGCTTCTGAGCTTCGGCAAGTAGATCCCAATAGACCTTGCCCGAACAGAACAGCACTCGCTTGACGGCGTTCTTGTCAAGGCCCTGCTGATCGTCAATCACCGGCATAAAGGTTCCGTTGGTGAAGTCTTCGACCGACGACGATGCTGCCTTGAGGCGAAGCATCGACTTAGGGGTGAAGACCACAAGCGGTCGACGAGGCGTGGTGTATGCCTGGCGGCGAAGCAGGTGAAAGTGTGATGCTGGGGTCGAAGGCTGAGCCACCGTCATGTTGTTCTCGGCACAGAGCTGCAGGTAGCGCTCGATGCGAGCCGACGAGTGGTCTGGACCCTGACCTTCGTAGCCGTGTGGCAGAAGAAGAACGACACCTGAGTGCTGGCCCCACTTTTGCTCGGCCGAAGAGATGAACTCATCGATGATGGTCTGCGCTCCGTTGGCAAAGTCACCAAACTGGGCTTCCCACAGAACTAGAGCGTTCTGGTCTTCGACCGAGTAGCCGTATTCGAAACCCATGGCTGCGTATTCGCTCAACAGCGAGTCGTAGACATAGAACTTGGCTTGTCCGGCGCCGAGGTTTCTCAGCGGCATCCACTCTTGGCCGTTGATTCGGTCGTGGAACACGGCGTGGCGCTGAACGAAGGTTCCGCGGCGGCTGTCTTGACCAGCCAGACGCACCGGCTTGCCTTCTAGAATCAGCGAACCGAAGGCGAGCAGCTCGCCGAAGCCCCAGTCGATGCCGCCTTCGCGGGCCATCTCTTGGCGCTTTTGCAGTAGTTGCTGAAGCTTAGGATGCACGGTGAAACCTGGAGGCAAGTTGCCGTGTGCGTCACCAATCTTTTCGACCACCGAACGGTCGATTGCGGTGGTGTGCGCGATGGTCGGGTGGTCTGATGCGGTGGTACCAATGCCAACCGGGCGTGGAACTAGCTCAACCGGCGCACTCATGGCCTCGTGTACCTCGGCGAAGGCGCTCTCCAACTTGACCTGGAATGCCTCGTTGGCGGCCTCGTATTCTTCACGAGTGATGTCTCCGCGACCAACCAGCGATTCAACATAAAGAGTGCGAACCGAGCGCTTGGCTTCGATCAGGTTGTACATCAAAGGCTGGGTCATCGAAGGGTCGTCGCCTTCGTTGTGGCCGCGACGACGGTAGCAAACGAGGTCGATTACCACGTCTTTTTTGAATTCCTCGCGGAACTCAAAAGCCAATTGTGCGACGCGAACCACTGCCTCTGGGTCGTCACCGTTCACGTGGAAGATCGGAGCCTGAATGCCCTTGGCGATGTCGGTCGAATAAACCATCGAGCGCGACTCAGACGGAGGGGTGGTGAAGCCAACCTGATTGTTGATGACCACGTTGATGGTTCCGCCAACCTTGTAGCCGCGAAGCTGCGACATGTTCAGTACTTCTGGCACAACTCCCTGACCTGCGAAGGCAGCGTCACCGTGAATCAGTATCGGCAAGAACGGAAAATCGTCGTTTGGAATGCCGTTGATGTTGTCTACCTTGGCACGAACAATACCCTCGAGAACCGGGTTGACGGCTTCTAGGTGAGAAGGGTTGGCAGCAAGAGTCACACGAATCTGTGAACCATCGGGCGCAGTGAATGTGCCGTCGGTACCCAGGTGATACTTGACGTCTCCCGAGCCCTGCACCGATTTTCCGTCGGTGTTGCCTTCGAACTCCTTGAAAACCTGACCGTAGGTTTTGCCGGCAACGTTGGTCAACACGTTTAGGCGACCGCGGTGAGCCATGCCGATGGCAACTTCACGAAGACCCTTTTGGGCAGCTGCGGTGATGATTGCGTCAAGCGCTGCGATGGTCGATTCGCCACCTTCGAGTGAGAACCGCTTTTGGCCCACAAATTTGGTTTGCAAGAAGGTCTCAAACGCTTCGGCTTCGTTTAGCTTTTCTAGGATGCGCAGCTGCTGCTCGCGCGAAGGCTTGACGTATGGGCGCTCAAGCTTGTCTTGGAACCACTTGCGCTGTGCTGGGTCTTGAATGTGCATGTACTCGACGCCAACGGTTCGGCAGTACGAGTCACGCAGGATCTTGAGGGTGTCGCGCAGTTGGGCCTTTGGCCTGCCACCGAAACCACCGGTTTTGAAGGTTCGGTCGAGGTCCCAGAGGCTTAGACCATGGGTTAGCACATCAAGGTCTGGGTGGCTGCGCTGCTGGTATTCGAGCGGGTCGATGTCGGCCATCAGGTGACCGCGAACGCGGTAGGCGTTGATCAGTTCTTGAATGCGAGCAGTCTTGGAACGGTCATCGACGTCGTTTGCATCAAAGTCGGTAGCCCAGCGAATCGGCTCGTAAGGAATGCGAAGGTCGCTGAAAATTTCTTCGTATAAGCCACGTTCGCCGATTAGCAGCTCGTGAACCTTCTTCAAGAACTCGCCCGAGCCGGCACCCTGAATGACGCGGTGGTCATAGGTAGAGGTGAGGGTGATGGTTTTGCTGACACCGAGCTTGGCAAGTTGCTCTTCGTGCATGCCAGAGAACTCGGCAGGGTACTCGAGCGCACCCGCACCGATGATGCAGCCCTGACCCTTCATTAGGCGAGGCACCGAGTGCACCGTGCCGATGCCGCCTGGGTTGGTCAGCGAGATGGTCGAGCCAGAGAAGTCATCGGCGGTGAGCTTGTTGCCACGCGCTTTCTTGACCAACTCTTCATAAGCCAGCAGGTATTCGGCGAAGTTCAGGCGTTGCGCCCGCTTGATGTTTGGCACGAGAAGCGCGCGGGTGCCATCTTCTTTAGGTATGTCGATGGCTAAACCAAGGTTTACGTTGGCAGGGCTAACCACCGAGGGTTTGCCGTCAATCTCGTCGTAGTAAACGTTCTGACTCGGAAACTCCTTGAGCGCGCGAATCAAAGCAAAGCCGAGGATGTGAGTGAACGACACCTTGCCCCCGCGAGTGCGGCCGAGGTGGCTGTTGATCACGATGCGGTTGTCGATGAGCAACTTCGCAGGGATGGTGCGAACCGAGGTTGCGGTTGGAACTGCCAGTGAAGCATCCATGTTCGCAGCCAGCGCCTTCGACATGCCCTTCAGCGCGGTTACCTGGTCTTCGCCGTCTTCAACGGTGTCGATCAGCCCTGTAATCGGTGCTTGGGCTGGAATCGGCTGTGGTTTTGCCTCGACGCGAGTGGTTTTGGCGACTAGCTGCGAACCTTCGACAGGTTCGACGTGGGCAGGTGCGGCTGATGGTTGTTCGTTCACGGTGGCGGCCTCGTGGGTTGGAGCTGGAGCTGGGATCTGAGCGTTCGGGGTGGTTTCAGCGATGGCTGGTGCGCTGGATGAGGCTGAAGAAGGCTGGGTCGCGTGATAGCGCTCGAGAATCGGCCACCACTCTTTGTCGACCGCGTCTGGGTTGATAACCCATTGCTCGTACATCTCTTCGACGAGCCATTGGTTGGCTCCGAATTCGTTTTGCGAATTCTCGTCGGTGTTAGACAAAAGAGACCACCCTTTACCCTTGTTCGTTCAATGAGCCCCTACTAGCCTAATCGTTTCGAGTGGTCGGTTATGCTGTAAACGTATGGACGGATCTAGTAGCGGTCATCATAGTCAGCGCGGTGTCGCGCGATGAATGAGTGGTTGATGCTCGCCTTAGGCGTGGCACTGACGATTGGAACCGGCCTGTTCGTAGCCTCTGAGTTTTCACTGATCAACCTCGAGCGAAACGAAGTCGAATCTAGGCGAGAGCGCGGGGAGCGCGGCCTTTCGAACACGATCAAGGCTCTCAAACGAACATCTACGCATCTAAGCGGCGCGCAGCTGGGCATTACGCTCACCACCATGCTCACCGGCTTTTTGGTGGAGCCCGCTCTGACCTCGCTTCTCGAACCCACATTTTCATGGCTCAACTTGAGCGATTCAGCCAAGCATGCGCTCGCGGTGGGCCTCGGAATGGTGATCGCAACGATATTCTCCACGCTCATCGGTGAGTTGGTGCCAAAAAAACTGGCCCTCACCTTGCCGCTCGAGGTGAATAAGGCTGTCGTCTTGTTTCAGCTGGTTTTCACCTGGGTGTTCGGCTGGATGATTGTTGCCCTCAATGGCTCTGGCAACGCGATCGTTCGCATGTTTGGCATCGAGCCGAAAGAAGAGCTGAGTTCTAGCCGAACCGCTGAAGAGCTCACCTCGCTGGTGCGCCGTTCAGCTTCGCTCGGCGCTCTCGATGCGCAGACCGCCACGCTCCTGACCAAAACTCTCGCGCTCAGCCAGCTTGTCGCGGCCGATGTCATGACACCGCGCCCGCGCATGCACAGCATCGAAGCATCCGCTTCTGCAATCGAAGTGATTGACCTCTGCAACCGAACGGGTCATTCGCGTTTTCCGGTAACCGACGGCTCTTCAGATGACGTAATCGGTGTGGTTCACGTAAAGCAGGCCGCTTCGGTGCCGCGTGAAAAGCGCGGGGATGTTCCGGCCACGGCCCTGATGGTTGAGCCGTTGAGGGTGCCCGAGACCATGCGGCTCGAAACCCTCATGGTCGAACTGCGCGCCAAAGGTTTGCAACTAGCAATCGTCATCGACGAATACGGTGGCACTGCTGGTATCGCGACACTCGAAGACTTGGTCGAAGAACTCGTCGGTGAGTTGGCTGACGAGCACGATAGGGCGAAGTCGGGGGTCACTCGCGGAGCAAACTCTTCAGTGTTGTTCCCAGGCATGATTCGCCCCGACGAGCTTCAAGAAATGGCGATCAAGGTTCCGTCTAAGGCCTCTTACGAAACTGTCGCCGGCTTCATCATGAGTTCCATCGGGCGAGTGCCGGTGGTCGGTGACGAGGTCGAGATTGAAAATGGTGTGCTTCGGGTTGAGCGAATGGATGGCCGTCGCATCGATCGAGTGCGGTTTACGCCACCGAGCACCGAGGTGACCGATGAGTAACTTCTTAGCCTCAGCGAGTTCGCAGGGCGACGCGGCCACCAATCCGTGGATCGGCTTGATTTGGCTTGTAGTTCTTTTGCTGGGCAACGGCTTTTTTGTCGGTTCTGAGTTCGCTTTAATCAGCGCGAGGCGAGCGCAAATCGAGCCTCGCGCACAGGCCGGCTCAAGGCCAGCCCAACTCACCATCAAGGGCATGGAGAAGGCTTCGTTGCTTTTGGCCACCGGCCAAATTGGTGTGACCGTGTGTTCGCTTTTGATTCTGGTGATCTCTGAGCCTTCGGTGCACCAACTTCTTGAAGGCCCGCTTGCTGCGACTGGGCTTGGCGAGCAGGCCGTTTCGGCAGTATCTTTCTCGCTGACTCTCGTATTGGTTTCGTTCCTACACGTGGTCATCGGTGAAATGGTGCCAAAGAACATCTCGTTCTCGATTCCCGAACGTGCAGCCCTGGTTTTGGTTCCTATGCTTTATGCCGTGGCGCAGTTGCTTCGCCCGATTGTGGTTGCGCTCAACTGGTCGGCAAATCTGCTGCTTCGACTATTTGGAGTGCGAGCAGTCGACGAGGCAAACAGCGCATTCACGCTCGACCAAGTTGAAGACATCGTTGAGCATTCGACTCGTGAAGGAGTTCTCAGCGACACCACCGGTGCACTCAGCAACACCTTCGAGTTCACCGAGAAACAGGTTCAGGATGTCGCGGTGCCACTTGCTCGTTTGGTTGCGTTTGCCGAGTCGGTCACCCCACGCGAAATCGAGCAAGCGGTGGCCAAGTACGGTTTCTCGCGTTACCCGCTTCGTGACGAAGATGCTGACCTGGTCGGCTATCTGCACCTCAAAGACGTGCTCGACCTAGACGAAGACGAAGTCGATCTGCCGTTTCCGGCCAAGCGAGTGCGAACCCTAATTTCGCTACCGGCCAAGATGGAACTCGAAGATGCGTTGGCATCTATGCGTCGTGTCGGTGCACACATGGCCCGAGTATTCGACGCTCAGGGTCGCGAAGTCGGCGTTCTTTTTCTCGAAGACATTCTCGAAGAACTTGTCGGCGAAGTGCAAGACGCTACTCGCCGCGACTAGGTTCTAGAACTTGCCTCTTGAGTACTGGTTCGGCCAGTAGTCAACCTCTACGCCAAGATCGGCGGCTGCGCGGAGCGGCCAGAACGGGTCACGAAGAGCTGCGCGACCAATCATGATCACCTCGACCTTGCCATCTGCCAAAATCGCTTCGGCTTGGCGAGCATCCGTAATTTGACCAACAGCGCTAACCGGCTCATCGACCCGGTCGGCAACGTAAGACGAAAGCGGCACCTGATAGCCGGGGCCAATCGGAATCTGAACACCGGTGATTAGGCCGCCACTAGAGATATCAAAGAGGTCTGCTCCGGCATCGGCGCACCAGCGAGCAACCTGGGCGCAGTCATCCTCGTTCCAACCGCCTTCTGCGTAGTCGGTTGCGCTAAAACGAATGAAAATTGGAAAACCCTCTGGAACGACCGATCGAATGCCGATGACGATTTCGACAAGTAGTCTCGCTCGGTTCTCGAGCGACCCTCCATAGATGTCGTCACGCTGGTTGGTGAGCGGAGAGAGAAACTGATGAATCAGATAGCCGTGGGCTGCGTGAATTTCAATCGCGTCGAAACCTGCCGCAACTGAGCGCTTGGCGGCCTCAACCCACTCGGCCACGAGGGCAGGTAGCTCATCGGTGCCGAGTGCACGCGGGGCCGCGTAGCCGGGGAATGCCTCGTCGGTTGATGATACGGTTGGCCAGCCACCATCTTCGATTGCCACCGAGTTATGACCTGACCAGGCTCGATAGGTTGATGCTTTTCGACCGGCGTGTGCAAGTTGAATCCCGCTTTTGGCGCCCTGCGAGTGAATGAAGTCGTTGACTTCGGCCCAGCGCGCGGCTTGACCGTCGTTCCAAATGCCGGTGCACCAGGGGGTGATGCGCCCTTCAGGAGTGACCGAAGTTGCCTCGACGATGATGAGACCTGCGCCGCCACTGGCACGCGACCCCAGGTGAACCAAGTGCCACTGGTTGGGCATGCCGTCTTTGTCTTCGCACGAGTACATGCACATCGGGGCGATCCAGACGCGGTTGCGCACCTCAAGATCACGCACAGTAATCGGTTCAAAAAGTTTGGCCATGATTCTCCAATCGCCTTTAGCCTAAACCAGCCACGAGTTCGGCGACTTGGTAGCGTAGTGCCATGAGCGCCGACCAGCTGAGTTACCTCTTGAAGTCACCGAAAGCCGATGACAACAAGTACTCTCGGGGCGTCGTTGGGTTTGTTACGGGCTCCGAAAGTTTTGGTGGAGCTGCGGTGCTGGGCGTCACCGCTGCGTTCAGAACCGGCATCGGAATGGTTCGATACATCGGACCCAGCGAAACCACCAGTCTTTTGTTAGAGGTTAGGCCCGAAGCGGTTTCGGGTTTCGGTCGAGCCGACTCCTGGGTGCTCGGCTCGGGGGTTGCGACGAGCGACTCGTCACAGGTGGCCAACCTGCACGAAGCATCCACGTTCGAAGGCTCGAAAGTTATTGACGCCGGGGCTCTCGAAGTGCTCGATTTTTCAACGCTCGAGCCCGAAACCTGCATTCTCACTCCGCACGCGGGCGAACTAGCGCGCCTGCTAGACCGTTATGACAAGCACTTAGAGCTCGATTACGAGGCTGTCTCGGTGGCTGCTGCGCTTACCAACCAGGTGGTGATGCTCAAGGGGCATACCACGCTCATCGCGCACCCGAGCGGTGAGGTTCGGGCGGTTGGCCCGAACTCAAGTGCGCTGGCTACAGCTGGTACCGGAGACGTTTTGGCGGGCATCCTGGGTGCTCTTTTAGCTTCGAATGTCGGTGCCGATCTAATGGATGTTGCCGAGTTGGGCGTAAAGATTCATTCCGAGGCGGCCGTGCGGGCCGCGGCCGAAGGGCCAGTTGCGGCTCTCGATGTGGCCGAAGAGGTTCGTCACGTGGTCAGAGACTGGATGCTCGCATGAGGCGTGCGCTCTACAACTTACCCGCGCTGCTCTCGATCGGCTTCGTAGCGAATGTCTGGTTGATCTGGCAAGGTTTCACCGCGCCAAATAGCCCGATGGGAGATTTGCAGTTCGCCTATCAACCCTGGGTAGACGCGGTGGTTGGCGGCGGGCCGTGGTGGGGCATCGAGCGCGACTGGGTTTATCCGTATCCAGCCTTCTTGCCCATGATCGTCTCTGAGCTTCTCACACCGGGCAACCTTCAGGTGGGTTGGGTCGTTCTACGTGCCACGCTGATGCTGGGTTTGTTGGCCTTCATGGTGCTCTATCGCGTGAGTGATGAGCAGGCTCTCAACCGGCGCTACCGGGCGGCTTACGTTTGGTTGGGTCTCTCAGTTGCACTTGGTTCCGTCGTAATCAGCCGCATCGATTCGGTGAGCGTTTTGCTGGCAGTGGTCGGTGTGATCAGTTTGGTAGCGGGAGCTCAAACTCGGGCTTCAATTTGGCTCACCCTGGCCGGCTGGATCAAGATTTGGCCCATCGCGCTGTTTTTGCCTTTGGTCGCCGCAAGTGGTCGTTGGCGACGCAATCTAGTAGCAGCCGCCGCGGTTTCGGCGAACATCCTCTTAGTTGGTTTTCTGGCGGGTGGTGGCAGCTCAATGCTGTCGTTTGTGACCGGCCAAACCGGTCGTGGTATTCAGTTCGAGGCGCCGGTTGCCACTCCGTGGGTGTGGCTCGGGGTGGTCGGCGCAAGTGATGCAGGCGTTTATTACAACCATCCGATGATGACCTTCGAGGTGTTTGGGTCCCTGGTTGCCGATGTTGCTCTCTGGACGACGCTCGTGCAGTTCGGTGCCCTCGCGATCACTGCTGGGCTTGTAGTTCTGGCGTATCGCGCCAAGGCTGACTTTGGTCAAATCATGGCATGGGGTTCGCTAACCGCAACCCTAGACCTGATCGTCTTCAATAAGGTTGGCTCGCCCCAGTTCATCTCTTGGCTCGCTGTTCCGGTGATGCTGGGGTTGCTTTACGGTGTGCCCCGCTGGCGAGCTACGGTTGCGATTGTGTTTGCCATCACGGTTCTAACTCAAGCCGTTTACCCATACCTCTACGGACCGTTGCTAAACCTAGAGGTCGCTCCCGCGGCGGTGCTGCTGACTCGAAACTTGCTCGAAATCGCGGCCCTGGTTTATGCGAACGTGATGCTCACTCGGCTGGGGCGCGTCGCCCTTGAAACTCGGGATTCGAACGCTTAGCCCTCAAGAAGGCTGCGCAACATCGGGCCCACAGTCTCGAACTCAATCAAGAAACCGTCGTGCCCGAACTCGCTCTGAATAACCTGAAGGCCGCCGCCGACGAGCTCAGAGCCAATGTGTTCGGCGATTTGTTTCTGCCCCGAAATTGGAAACAAGCGGTCGCTGTCGATTCCGGCGATAAGTGCTCGAACGCTAATGCTCGCCAGCGCTTTTTCAACGCCGCCACGGTCACGACCGATGTCGTGTGAGTTCATCGCCTCGACCAGTGTGATGTAGCTGTTCGCGTCGAATCGGCGAGTGAATTTGTTGCCGTGAAAATCGAGGTAGCTTTCGACGGCCCAGCGGCCTGAGGCTCCGAGCGGGCTGATGTCACTCTGCCAGGTGCGTTCAAATCTGTCGTTGAGCTCGCTGGGGGAGCGGTAGTTCAAAAGAGCCATGCGTCGAGCCAGAGCCAATCCGCGGTGGGGGCCAAAGCCCGCCTTGGCGTCGTAATAGTGTCCCTTGTTGAACTGCGGGTCGATCTTGATCGCTTCAATCTGCACCGAGTTCAACGCGATTTGGTCGGCGGTAGATGCCGGCGGTGCAGCGATTACCGCAATGTTGCTCATCGCATTGGGGTACTCGATCGCCCATTCGAGCACGTGCATTCCGCCCATCGAGCCGCCGATAATCGCGTGCCAGTGATTGATGCCGATTACCTCGCTGAATGCCTTTTGTGAGGCCACCTGGTCTCTAATGGTCAGATACGGAAACCGTGAACCATATTCGCGACCTTGGCGGTCAAGCGACGAAGGGCCGGTCGACCCCTGGCAGCCACCCAAGATGTTAGGCGCTACTACGTACCAGCGGTCGGTGTCGATGGCTAAGCCTGGGCCGATGATTTCGCTCCACCATCCGTCGGTTTTATGAGCCTTGGATGCTGCGCCAGAGGCGTGCGAGTCACCGGTTAGTGCGTGCAGAACTAGAACCGCGTTTGATTTATCGTCGTTTAGGGTTCCCCAGGTTTCGAACGCAATTCGGGCAGAAGCAAGTTCGCGCCCGCTAGCCAACTTGATGGTTGGTAGGGGCGCAAACAGGCGATCACCTGCTGGGTCACCGTCACGCCAGGCTCCGGTCGCAGGAGGTCTACCGACTAGCTGTCGGGAGAGCTCATCTGTGATGAAGCCTGACGGAACGCTGTCCTCAGAGGTTTGAAATTCCAACTACTTCTTTGCCGCCTCGAAACCGGCCTTCAGGTCGGCTACGAGATCATCAACAGACTCGAGTCCGACCGAAAGGCGAACCAGACCCGGCGTGACACCGGTGGTGAGCTGTTGCTCTGGAGTCAGCTGGGAGTGCGTTGTGCTCGCTGGGTGAATAACCAACGAACGCACGTCTCCAATGTTAGCCACGTGGCTGAACAGTTCGAGCGAGTCTACGAATTTTGCTCCCACTGCAACGCCGCCCTTGATCTCGAAAGACACGATGGCGCCCGCGCCCTTTGGCGCATATTTCTTAGCTGCCTTGAACCAAGGTGAAGACTTCAGTCCTGCGTAGTTCACGCTCTCGACCTGTGGGTGCTTCGATAGCCACTCGGCAATCTTTTGTGCATTTTCAACGTGACGTTCGATGCGCAGGCTCAGGGTTTCGATGCCTTGCAGCAGTTGCCAAGCGTTGTTCGGGGCTACTGCGGCACCGATGTCGCGAAGTAACTGAACGCGAGCTTTGATGATGTAGGCAATCGCATCGCCGAGGGCTGCCGTGTAGGTCACTCCGTGATACGAAGGGTCTGGCTCGGTGAGGCCTGGGAACTTGTCGCTCTTCGACCACTCGAACTTTCCGCCGTCGACAATTGCGCCAGCTACAACTGTTCCGTGACCACCCAAGAACTTGGTTGCCGAGTGAACCACGATGTCTGCGCCGTGCTTGAGCGGTTGAATCAGGTAAGGGGTGGCGACGGTGTTGTCAACGATCAGTGGCAGACCGTTCTTGTGGGCAACCTTGGCTACTCCTTCGATGTCTAGAATGCTCACCTTTGGGTTTCCGATGGTCTCAGCGAAGAATGCCTTGGTGTTTGGCTGAACTGCCGCTTGCCATTCTGCCAAGTCATCTTGGTTCTCGACGAAGGTGGTGGTGATGCCAAGCTTTGGCAAGGTGTATTTGAACAGGTTGTAGGTTCCGCCATAAATGGTCGACGATGCCACGATGTGGTCACCGGCTTGGGCGATGTTCAAAATGGCAAAGGTTTCGGCAGCCTGCCCGGAGGCGAGCAGCAGTGCCGCGGTGCCACCCTCGAGTGCCGCGATGCGCTTCTCGGCGACATCCTGGGTTGGGTTCATGATGCGGGTGTAGATGTTTCCGAACTCGGCAAGACCAAATAGCTTTGCAGCGTGCTCGCTTGAGTTGAAGGTGTAGGCGGTGGTCTGGTACAGCGGCACCGCGCGTGCGTTGGTGGTTGGGTCCGGGGTTGCACCAGCGTGAATCTGGATGGTCTCAAAGCCCCACTTGTTCGGATCGTTGCTCATGTTGGTTCCTCTATTGCTCGGTTGAAGTTGTTCCGAGATTAGAGATGCCAAAACTCAGGTGCAAACGCACCCGCAACTTTGAGTAACAGTGTGACGGGTTGTTACGCCCCTGCGGCGGCCTCGTTCAACACATCGAAGGCGAGGGCGGCCAGCAACGCGCATCCACTTGGCACCACCGAGTCGTCGAAGACTGCTCGGTTCGAATGGTTTGGTGCTGCGTTCTGCCAGTCGGTGTCGGCAGGTGCCGCGCCCAAGAAGATGAACGCTCCGGGAATCTCGCGAACTACAGAACCAAAGTCTTCGGCCCCGGCGATCGGGTGAGGCCATTCCATCCAAGACTGTTCGCCGAATGCCTCGCGAACCACCTTGCGAACTCGCTCGGTAGCAGCAGGGTCGTTCATGACGACCTCGGTTGCATACTGACCCCAGTCGATGTCAACCGAAACTCCAAAAGCCGCTGCTGTGCCCTCTAGGTAGGTGGTGACATGTTTCTTTAGGTCATCGAGCATGCCCGGTGAGAAGGTTCGAATCGTGGCACCAAATGACGATTGTTCGGGAATCACGTTCGTGGTGTGGTCGTCGCCTGCCTTGAGCCAGCCGATGTTGACAACTACCGGGTCGAAAACGTTGAACTGCTTGTTGATCATGGTTTGCAGCCCGGCCATGGCGTCGGTCATGGCTGAGATCGGGTCTTTGGCCATCCAAGGGCTCGAACCGTGACCACCGCGACCGGTGAAGGTTACGATCAGGTCGCTTGCAGATGCCATTAGGGCCCCAGCCTTACCGCCGAAGGTGCGTGGTGGCTGCCAAGAGGATGTCACGTGAATGCCATAGGCGGCAATCGGCTTGTTGCCCGTGATCAGGTGCATGTTCTCTTCGAGCATGATGTCGGCACCACCGTGACCCTCTTCTCCCGGTTGGAACCAGATGAGCACATCGCCCTTGAGGTCAGCCTTGTGAGTTGCAATCAGGTGTGCCGCTCCAATACCGATGGCCATGTGCAGGTCGTGGCCGCAGGCGTGCATGTAACCGTTGGTCGAGGCGTAGTCGAGCCCGGTGTTCTCTTCGACAGCCAGGGCATCCATGTCGGCACGAAGCAACACGGTCGGGCCGGGGTGGGCTCCCTTGATGTGCAACACGATGCTTGAGAGCTTGTCGCTGAGGTGAATCTCACCGAGCCCGTGAATCGAGGCGAGAATGCGCTCGCGGGTTTTTGGAAGGTTTAGGCCGAATTCGGGAATCTGGTGCAACTCGCGGCGAATGCCCTGCACAACATCGAGGTAACGTTCGGCTTCTTCAGCCAGTTCGCGATAAATCATCGATTCTCCTTCGTCGGATACTCGCCAGACTAGCACTTTTGAGTCGTAGCCTTGAAGGCATGTTCTTCGAGCAAATGCATGAGAGTTGGCAGGCAGCCCTGTTGCCTCAAAAACCCCTGCTCGAGCGAATTGAACTCGATCTGCGGCCAATCTTTTCGCAGATTGCACCGGCCCCAGAGCACGTGCTCAGGGCATTCTCTCTGCCACTAGGAGACGTCAAGGTGCTGTTGCTGGGTCAAGACCCATACCCAACCGAGGGAGATGCGGTGGGCTTATCTTTTGCCACCGCTGCTGGGCGAAAACAGCCACGTAGCCTGCGCAACATGATGCAAGAGCTTGCCGATGATATTCCGACAGCAACTGCCGGGGGAGACCTGGTTCGCTGGAGCGATCAGGGGGTCATGCTGCTGAATCGCCACCTGACCACCAATATCGGTCAGGCCGGCGTACACCTGAGCCTTGGTTGGCAAGAATTCACGGATGCCGCGGCGCGGGCCCTGGCCGCGCACCACGGTCTCGGCCTGGTGGCCCTTCTCTGGGGTAACCAGGCACGCACGGCGGCACCGTTACTCGGGGCGGCGCAAATCGTCGAGAGCGCTCATCCCAGCCCGCTTTCGGCTCACCGAGGATTCTTCGGCTCGAAGCCGTTTTCGCGCGCCAATCGAGCGTTAGAGAGCGTCGGTCGCGAGCCGATAGATTGGTCTTGTTAGGAGAGAGATGCCGTTAGATTCAGAGTCGCGCTGGCGTTTAGTGCGACGCAATAAGCAAAAACCCGCACAAGCCGAAGTCGGTGAGGTGAGCATTCGCCGTGTAACTGGCGAAGATCTCTGGCAGATTTCTGAGATCTACAACTATTACGTGCGCAACTCTGTGGTCACGTTCGATCTCGAACCCCTAACCCTTGCCGACTGGCAAACGAAATTTGAGTATTTGAAGCAACTGGAACTGCCTTTCATCGCAGCGATCAGTCCAGGTGGGCAACTTTTGGGCTTCGCCTATGTCGCCCCTTGGCGCCAGAAAGCGGCCTACCGTAGAACTGTTGAAGACAGCATCTACCTTCGCCCAGCGGCAACCGGTAAGCGGGCCGGCACAAAACTTCTAGAGACTCTTCTTGCCGAGTCGAAAGCCGCCGGAGTCAAAGAAATCGTCGCGGTAATCAGTGACAAGGGGGCCGAGGCCTCTATTGCACTTCACGAACGTTTTGGCTTTAAACACCAGGGGCACCTTGGCAAGGTTGGCTTCAAGTTCGGCCGATGGCTGGGCACCGTTTTGATGCAAAAAAGTCTCTAGCCTCGCACCTCTTGCCTCTGAGAGTTCTTTGAGAATTAGACCTCTTGCCTGTTGGTTTTCAAACGATGGCTGAGCCGAGCGTCTATTGTCGAAAGTAATGAAGCGACGAATTCTTGCGATCGTAACTGGCCTTGCCGTTGTGGCTGCCACGATTTCGCTCTCGAGCGCGGCGGCACAGGCCAGCGTGCGACCGACATCCTCAGCTTCGACTTCAAACTCGATAGGCGTGATCGTCACCTACAAGCCAGGGTTTGATGCAATCGCGCCAAACGGGGAGGCAACCGGTGAAAACTTTGCGGGCGTAGGTCTGGGGGCGCCACGAGACCTCGGGCGCGGCTACAAGGCACTTGCCTTCGAGCATGACCTGACTGCCGTTCAGGCCGAGCGGGTCGTGCAAGGTTTGCAACACGACCCTCGCATCGACACGGTGCAGCTCGATTCGCAACTTCAGTTCTCTGCGGCCAGCGCCTCAGCCAAAGTCGATTCGGCCGGCTCTGTTCCATCGTTGGTGCGCCCCCTCACGGTGCTCAAACCGGCATCGGCACCGAGCCTGATGAAGGCTGCCAACTACCCAGACACAAATGCCCCGCGCCTACCGCGCATTCGCTTGAGTTGGAAAGCTCCCACCACGCTGAACAAGGCGAAAATCTACGGCTACCGAATCGAAACGAGCAAAGACCGCAAGAAGTGGACTTCACTCATTTCGAACACCGCGAAGACCTCGACCGCCGTCTCGATCACCTCGGGAATCACTATTGGCGTGAGCGCCTACTACCGAGTGCGTGCGCTGACCTCGCTTGGAGCATCCAAAGCCATCTCGGCACCATCGACCCCAGTCTCGGTGGCACCCAGAGTCACCCCGCTACCACCTGTGCTTTCGATCTCAAACGTCATCGAAAAGGGTCAAGAGGCAGTCTGGGATGAACAGAACCTTTCGGCGCGCGGTGGCTTGCCGGTAGTCTACGAGGCGATTGCGACATCAAACGGCAACGAGGCTGACAGCTGCACCACCAGCTCAAACCGATGTGAGTTCACCAGGCTTCAATCGGGTGTTCACTACACGATTCATGTGGTGGCACGAAACGCAGTCGGGCAGTCAACCTCTGTTCGGGTAACCGACCCCTATTACTCTTCGCAGTGGCATCTGTATTCTCGCTACTCGGTTCACGCTGACCGAGCATGGGCGGTCACCAAGGGCAAATCGAGCATTGTGGTTGCAGTTCTCGATGGAGGAATCACCGAACACCCTGACCTGGCCGGAAGTCTGGTCGATGGCTATGACTTCATCTCAAACTCATCTTTTTCTCGCGATGGCGATGGCTGGGATGCAAACCCAGCCGATCCGGGTGACTATTCAGAAGCATCCAACTCGAGCTGGCACGGTACCCACGTGGCTGGAATCATCGGTGCCCGCAGCAACACTCTCGGTGGTTTGGGTGTTGCTCCAGGTGTGAAGATTCAACCGATTCGAGTTTTGGGAACCAATGGCGGCGCCAGCTCAGACCTAATTGCGGCCATCCACTGGGCTGCCGGAATCAAGGTCGCTGGTGTTCCACTGAACCCGACCCCTGCTCGTGTGATCAACTTATCGATCGGCACAAGCACGCCGACCAGTTGTGATGCGGGTACCCAATCTGCGGTGCGTGCCGCATGGGACAAGGGTGCAACACCCATAACCGCGGCCGGCAATTCAGCTTTCGAAGCGTCCTACTCGTATCCGGGCAACTGCTACCCAACCATCAACGTAACGGCCACGGGAATCACCGGCAATATCGCTGGCTATGCAAACTTTGGTTCCGGAGTAGATTTCTCAGCCCCCGGCGGTGACAGCGAATTAGCGGATGTTTCACCCGATGGTTCAGAGGGCATGATCGTTTCTACGTTCAATTTGGGTGAGCAATCGCCGGGCGAGCCATCTTATGGGCTTCAGGAGGGCACCTCGATGGCCGCGCCGGTGACGGCCGGAGTGGTAGCGCTGATATATTCGGTCAGGCCAGATCTCGGCTCAGAGGATGTCTACAAGATTCTGCTCGCAACGGTAGCTGATTTCAGAGAGGGCTCGTACTGCGCCATTACCGCGCCGCGCTATGGCGATGACGCTCTTCCGAGTTACTGCGGCGCAGGCATCATCGACGCAGGTGCAGCTGTGATCTATGCCAAGGGCTATAAGTCAGGTTAAAGAAAAAGAGACCGATCTCTCGGTCTCTTTGTGCGGAAGGTGGGACTTGAACCCACACGCCTATTAAGCGCTAGAACCTAAATCTAGTGCGTCTGCCAATTTCGCCACTCCCGCGTGACTGGATTAGTTTAGCCCAACTTTCAGGCCCTCTGTGACAAGTTTTTGTGGATAACTTAAACGCGCTTTTGGGCCTCTTGGCAACATAGCCATTGCCGAAAGGAGGGCGTGTGAACCAAACGACCAATTCGATTGCTCAACAGGAACGAGGCCACGGCCTCCTTTCGGCGCCACAACTAGACCACCAAACTTTTGGATTTTTGCAAGATCTGATGCTCGATTCATCTATCGAAGAACTCTGGATCAATCAGCCTGGCGAGGTTTGGTTTGCTGATCAATCGGGGCATCACCGCATTCTGCTTGACTTTTCAAACTCGGCGCTTATGCGGCTCATCGACCAGTTGCTGCGAGCCTCTGGTCGCCGACTTGATTCTTCAAAACCTTTCGTTGACGCAACCCTGTTCGAGGGGTCGCGCCTGCACGTCGTGATTCCGAATGTTGTGCGCGAGCATCCGAGTTTGAACATCAGAAAGTTTCGCAAAACGAGGTTGGGGCTCGCGCAGCTGGTCGATAATCGTTCGATCACGCCAGAACAGGCGCAGGTGCTCATGCAGGCGCTCGATGAGCGAAAGAGCATCATGTTCTCGGGTGCGACCCATTCGGGCAAAACCACTCTGCTCACCGCCTGCCTAAATGAGTTCGGCGACCACGAGCGCTTGGTCTCGGTCGAAGACACTTTCGAGTTGCACTGCCAGGTGCCCGACTGGGTGGCTATGCAAACTCGCGAAGAAGCTAGTTCGTCTGCAGCGGTCGTCGATCTGCGGCGATTGATTCGAGAGTCGCTGCGCATGCGGCCAACCAGGCTTGCGGTCGGTGAGGTTCGTGGGGCAGAGGCTGCCGAACTGCTCGTTGCTCTGAACTCGGGTGTGCCGGCCTACTTCACCATTCACGCCAACTCCGCTGATGCTGCTTTAGAAAAACTCATCGCCCTATCGCTCAACGCGGGTGAAAACATTTCAGAGCGTTTCGCGCGTGCGTCATTTGAAGCCAGCACCTCGATTGCTGTTCACTGTCAGCGTGAAGGCTCGAGGCGATTCATAAGTGAGTTGGTCGAGCGTGGCTAGCTACGCCCAACTTGCCCAAGTGGCCGGGGACTTCGCATCAGATCTAGAAGCGTTTAGGGGAGCCCAGCGTGCCGGGCTCGACATCGAGCAATGCTCACGCGTCACCGCCGAAAATGCTTCGCTCACACACCAAAACGAGTGGATGCTCTTTGCCGATCGCCTCGCTCGCGGCCTTGATCTCTTCACCGCGGTTTATGACCTTCGCGCTAGCGCCCAGAGTTACTACTTCGACGACTTTGGTCGAGTTCTTTTATTGACCAAAGCACTCAACCTAACTGGTTTGGCTCGCTTGCTCGATTTACGAGCCCGTTTTTATCGAAAGCTAGCTGAGGATTGCCATCGAGCCCACAGCCGAATAAAGTCAGCCAAATCGGTTGGCTGGTTAGCAGCGCTTTCGCCTTGGCTGCTCTTGGTAGTTCTGCTGGCCCGACCAGAGAATCGTCAAGCCTTTGCTGACGTTCAAGGGGCTGTGCTCTTGGTCGTTGGTTTGTGTGCAACGGCATTCGCCCTATTTGTCTCGGAACACCTATCGAGAGCGCGCAACATATCTCGCCCAGAAAGCCCCCACTCGGCAGACCTTGCTCTAGGTGTGGCCGCTCGAATCGAAGTCATGGCATTCATGATCTCGGGTGGTTTCTCGGTTCGCGAATGTATTGAAGACTCCCGGCCGCATGAGGTTGGTATGTCGAGTGCAGAGCTAGATGAGCTCGACCATTTGCTCGACTCCGAAAACTCTTTGCAAGATGCCCTAGTTCGCAGCCGACTGGGCGCCTCAGACCCACGGTTACGAGAATTGTTCACAAAGTTGGCTTTGGCTGACTCACTCGGCACAGCCGACTTCGAAGAGTTTTATGCGCTCGCTTTTGCAGTTCGAAACCAATGGTTGGCATCGCGGGCCACGACCGCAACCGCAATCGAAACCAAACTGCTGTTTCCGCAGGTGTTGATCAGTCTTCCGCTCAGTGTGCTGTTCGCTCTGTATCCGAGCCTCGGCTTGCTTGGGGCGCGGCTGATTTGAATGTCAAGAAAAAACTAAGGAGATACTTTGATGCAAAAACACCCCTGGGCAGATGATTCGGGCGACGTACCCGGTTGGGTTTTGATCACGTTGATGACTGCAGGGCTAGTTGTCGGCGTATGGTCGGTTGCCGCACCTGCGCTGTCTGATCTCATGAATGACAGCCTTTCGCGAGTAAGTGTGATTTAGCCATCTCATGGGCAGGTATCGCAACGAGGCGGGCAGTTCGGTTGTTGAGTTTGTTCTACTGATGCTGCCGCTTTCTCTCGTGGCACAGTTTTCGGTAGTGATGCTTGGAATCTATTCAGATCGATTCGCGACCGACCGAAAGGCGATTCAACTTGCTCACGTGTCAGCGCTTGCCGATGCCACGGTTGAGCCCGCGTCGGCGGCTAAAACGCACGAGACTATGGCAGTGGGTTGTCATCAGAGCCAAGGTTTCGCAATCTCTTCAGTGACCTGTTGGCATGCGGTTAGAGAGCCGAGCTTCAAATGAGTCGTTCTACAAACCTGCTTGACGACACGGGTTCTGCGGTCGTCGAGTTCTCGGTGCTCGTACCACTGTTTTTGAGTCTCTTCAGTTTTGGTTTCTCGTCAATTTTCGAAGCTCAACTTCGTGAGCAGGCCATCACTGCAATTGCCAGGGGAGTGGCGAGGTCGATAGAACTTGGCGCTTCGTTCAACGAGGTCAGTGCCACGCTCGAAGTCTTGGCAGCCGACGCAAGGTTGGCCTCGATGCCGACATTGCGAATGCAGCAGCTCCCCGGCAATCACCAGTTCGTAATCGTGAATATTCAATACCTAGAATCAACCCACTCGAGCGTCATTGATGCTAGCGCTTTGCATCAATCGCTGGCACCAGATGTTGATGCAGCTAACCTCGGTTTGTTGAGGTGAAGCCGTTGCCAGTAACGAACCGTCTGGGGCTAGACATCCGAAGCGAGCTGGGTTCGATGCTTCCGCTGTTTGCAGCCTTTGCCGCCTTTTCTCTTGTGTTGGGCATGATCATGGTGAATCTGCAGCAATCCGCGATAGCCGACATGCGTGCCGGCGACTTTGCCTCAAGCGCTGCTCTTATCGCCACTCGGTCGAGTGAGAGCCAGGCTAGAGCGATTCTTGCCGAGATTGGTGTTCTCACCGGGCAACATTTCGAACTTGAGATTGAACAACTTGACCCGAAAACCGTGGCTGCCACCGTTTGCCTGATTCAGCCTCTGGTGTTCGACCTCTTCGCTCAATCAAGCGCGAGCGTTTGTGAGCGCCGCATGGCGAGAATGGTTGATTCTTGGGCTAACTAAGTAGTTCGTTTAGGTATGAGGGTTGGAATGTAGCGCCACATCAAGAACCCGCCAGCGATGCCAATCACACCGAAGGTTGCCATTCCGGCGGCGAGTGACGTGGCCGCGGTGATTGCCGCAAGTGCCGGCGATGCCGCCGCAACACCTACGTCAGTTATCAAACGATACGAGGCCAGATACTCGTGTCGAGCATCCACTGGTGCCAAGTCGGCACCCATGGTGAGAATGATTCCGCTACCGAGGCCGTTGGCCAGTGCCATTGCGCAGGCCAGAGCCAAGAAGGTTAGTCCGTCGGTCGCGCTGAAGACAAACAGGTGAAGCACTCCCAGGCCGAGCGTTGGCGGTACTGCAGCCCAGAACCGGCCGTGCTTGTCCATGATCTGGCCTGAGGTATAGAACAGCGCAAAGTCGAGAACCCCGGCAACAGCGATGAAAAAACTGGTCTCGGCTGGCGAAAGCCCGATATAAATCGCCCAAAGCGGCAAACCGATCTGCCTGGTGGTTCTAATCGCGCCCAGGATGCTCGCTCCAACGCCGAGCGTTGCCAGTGACTTTGCCTCGCGCCGTGCAATCTTCCACACGCTCGCCGAGCCGCTCTCGGTAGATGGCTTGATGACATCTTTCGGTGATCTCAGCAGAACCAAAGCCGAGACCAGACACACGGCTCCAGCGAACCAATACACTCCGTGCACGTCGAATAAATAGATGATTCCCGAGCCAATTAGCGGGCCGATGAAGGCACCGGCTCTAAAAGTGCCACCGAGCATTGAGAGCGCTCTCGCCCGGTATTCGATTGGAATGTGTTCAGCAAAAAACGCGTGCCGTGCTAGCGCGAAAATGGCAACGCCGATGCCTAGAAAGAAAACGCCGACACCCATAAGCCAGAGGCTCTGACCGAAAGCGACCAGCAGTACACCTGTGGCACCAAGTCCAGAACCCAAGATCATTGAACGGCGCTCGCCGATACGCTCTACCAGTCGCCCGGCAGGCAGATCTGCCACCAGAATGCCAACCATAAGCAAACCCGCGATTAGCCCGGCGGTTGCTAAGTCGGCTCCCAACAGGCTTGCGCTCGCTGGAATCACAGGCAAAAGTGAATACTCTGCTATTGACATCAACACCGAGGGAACAAAAACGGGTACCAGAAGCGGCCTCAGGGTCTGTTTCAGGCTAGGGCTCGTGGTCACTAGTCCATTATGGATTAGCGCTGACCTAGACTAGAGGCGCAATGGCAGAACTCGACCTCTCAACAGAAATCCGCGCCTTACGCGAAACATTCGCGTCGGTTCGCCAGGTGGTTGACGTGAGTCGATTAACGGCAGAAATCGAAGAGCTCAAGCGCGAAGCATCCGAGCCCAATCTTTGGGATGACGCGGCCAAGGCTCAGGTGGTCACCTCAAAACTTTCGCGTTCACAGTCGCAATTGGCAAAGCTTGACGACGTGCAATCACGCCTCGACGATCTCGAAGTTCTGATCGAGATGGCCAACGCCGAAGGTGATTCGAGTGTTCAGACCGAAGCCAAGCAAGAACTCAGCAAGCTCGAAGCAGACATCGGTGAGCTTGAAGTCCAGACTTTGCTCAATGGCGAATACGACTCGCGAGCCGCGGTGATCACCATTCGCGCGGGTGCCGGCGGTGACGACGCAACCGACTTCGCCGAGATGCTGATGCGCATGTATCTGCGCTATGCCGAGAAGCACAAGATGCCTGCAGCGGTGCTAGACATTTCTTACTCAGAGGGTGCGGGAATCAAGTCGGCAACCTTCGAGATCGACTACCCGTTTGCATTCGGCACGCTGTCGGTCGAGGCCGGCACTCACCGTCTTGTGCGCATGAGCCCATTCAACTCAGCCGGCAAGCGTCAAACCTCATTCGCCGCTGTCGAAGTCGTTCCATTGATCGAACAGACCGATGTCATTGAGATTCCAGACAACGATATTCGAGTCGATGTGTTTCGCTCATCTGGGCCTGGAGGGCAGTCGGTCAACACCACCGACTCGGCCGTGCGCATCACTCACCTACCATCTGGCATCGTGGTTTCTTGCCAAAACGAGAAGAGTCAGATTCAAAACAAGGCCGCGGCTCTGCGTGTGCTTCAAAGTCGCCTGCTAGAGCAACGCCGCCGTGAAGAAGAGGCCAAGAAGAAGCAGATTGCAGGCGACGTGAAGGCATCGTGGGGTGAACAAATGCGCTCTTACGTTCTTGCCCCGTACCAGATGGTCAAAGATCTGCGCACCGATTACGAGGTCAACAACCCAAGCGCCGTTTTTGACGGCGACCTAGACGGGTTCATCACCGCTGGCATTCGCTGGCGCAAACAGGTTTAACCCCGCCACGCCTACCGCGTTTTGGGCCTGCTCGCGCCTAGTCTTTTAGCAACATGATCTCGATTTCTAACGTCACCAAATCGCACAAGGGCTCGCCACGCCCAGCGCTAAGCGACGTCTCACTAGAAATCGAGAAGGGCGACTTCGTGTTTCTGGTCGGCGCCTCTGGTTCGGGTAAATCCACGCTTCTGCGACTCATGCTTCGCGAAGATGTTCCGAGCAAGGGGTCGATTCACGTTCTCGGTGAAAACCTGGTCACCATTCCAAGTCGCCGCGTGCCACATTTTCGCCGCAAGATTGGCGTTGTTTTTCAAGATTTCAGACTTCTACCGGGCAAGACCGTCTTTCAAAACGTAGCATTCAGCCTTGAAGTGATTGGCAAATCTTCGGCATTCATAGCGGATGCCGTGCCAGAGGTTCTCAAGCTCGTTGGTCTGGCCGAAAAGGCCGACCGTTTGCCAAGCGAACTTTCGGGTGGTGAGCAGCAGCGCGTTGCTTTGGCCCGCGCCATCGTTAATAAACCCGCAATCTTGCTCGCCGACGAGCCAACCGGAAACCTCGATCCAAACACCAGCGCCGACATCGTGAACCTACTTGAAAAAATCAGCCAATCGGGAACCACGATCGTCATGGCCACTCACGACGTGGGAATAGTGAACCGACTCAAGCGTCGAGTAATCGAGCTCAGGCACGGCGAGATTATTCGCGACGATAAAAAGTCTGGCTACGAAACCGCACTGCCCAACACCGATCAGGTGCAGACCATCGCCGCCGCACAGGCAGGGGAGGGCGACTAATGAGATTCGGATTCGTTCTGAGTGAGATCGGGCAGGGCCTGCGTCGCAACGTGAGCATGGTCGTGTCGATTATTCTCGTGACTTTCTTGTCTTTGACTTTCGTTGGAACTGCCGGTCTGCTGCAGGCTCAAATCGGACAGATGAAGACCTACTGGTACGACCGCGCTCAGGTTGCGATCTATCTGTGCACAGAGACCAGCCCAGCGGATGCCTGCCCACAGGGAGAGGCGTCTGCCGACGTGAAAGCAACCGTTGAGGCTAGCCTCAGCGCTGATGCATTGGTGCCTTTCGTCGAGAAGTTCTACTTCGAAGATCACCAGGCTGCTTACGACAAGTTTCAAGAGCAGTTCGCCTCAAACTCGGTTGCCAAATATGTCAAGCCAGAGCAGCTGAACGAAACATTCTGGGTGAAGGTCAAAGACCCCGAGAAAAGTGCCGTCATCGTTGAATCGTTCACCGGTGTGGCAGGCGTCGAAGAGGTTCGCGATCAGAGGTCTTACCTTGATCAAATCTTCAGTATTCTAAACGCGGCCTCGATAGCAGCGGTTGGCATCGCGTCAATCATGCTCGCCTCGTCTGTGTTGCTAATCTCGACAACCATTCGACTTTCAGCTTTTTCTCGCCGTCGAGAAATTGGCATCATGCGACTGGTTGGTGCCAGCAACTTCTACATTCAACTGCCCTTCATTCTCGAGGGAGTGGTGGCGGCTACCATCGGTAGTTTGCTCGCGGGTGGCGCCGTTATCGCGATTGTTCAATTCTTCGTGCAGGGTTACTTGGCATCCGCCATGCCACTCACATCTTTTGTCGGCCTCGAAGACGCACTGCTACTTGCGCCCGGGCTACTTGTTGCCGGCGTGGTGCTCGCTGCCATCGCATCCGGCTTCGCCATTCGTCGCTATCTGAAGATCTAGCGCCAAAAAACCCACAAACCGCTTGTCGGCTGCTCTTGGTAGACTTTGGGGCTGACCAGTTGGTCAAATTTAAATCTTTTTCAGGAGTGCATCGTGCCTAGAGAACGTGGCCAAAAAGTGGTGGCCACCAATCGCAAAGCCCGTCACGACTATCACATCGAAGATGTCTATGAAGCCGGAATCGTGCTTCGCGGAACAGAGGTGAAGTCGTTGCGGGCCGGTCGAGCATCTCTGGTAGATGGCTTCGCCAGCATCGAGGGTGGCGAGGTTTGGCTAGAAAATGTGCACATTCCCGAGTATGACCAAGGCACCTGGACAAACCATTCAACTCGTCGCCGCCGCAAACTTTTGCTAAACCGAATCGAGATCGACAAGCTCTCTGGCAAGGTTCGCGAGAGTGGCTTCACTCTGATACCGCTGTCACTTTATTTCAAAGATGGCAACGCCAAGGTCGAGCTTGCGCTGGCCAAGGGCAAGCGTGAATACGACAAGCGCCAAACTCTGCGAGAGCAACAAGACAAGCGCGAGGCAGCAAGAGCAATGTCTACCAAGGGCAAAGAATGGTAGAAATCCGCCGCCTAACACCAGATGAACTCGGTAATTTTCTCAAGTTCATGGAGGGGCCGGCTTTCGAAACCAACCCTCAGTGGTCGGGCTGCTACTGCCAGTTTTACCTGAACACTCCAGAGCAACAACCAAACGAGGATGTTCGTTCCGCAGTAAACCGCAAAACGGCCTGTGAGCGAATCAACGCCGGCACCATGAACGGCTACCTAGCCTTCGAAGGTGACGAGGTTATCGGCTGGGTTGCTGCGAACAAGGCTTCAAACTTCGTGGCCCTGCCGCCAGCGCCAGAAGGCACCGCACGCCTGATTTGCTTCATTGTCGAGCCGAAGCATCAGGGCAAGGGTGTAGCGACCGAGTTGTTGAAGTTCGCCATGTATGATCTCGGAAAGCAGGGTTTCACCACTCTCGAGGCCGCACCTTTGGCAAGCGATGAGTTCGCGTCGTGGGGTTATCGGGGCAAGCTCAGCACCTTTTTGAAGGCCGGTTTTGAGCCGGGGCCGATGATCGACGACAAGCACGTTTTGGTTCACACCAACCTCACAGCCTAAATGTCAGCCCAAGGGGTTATCCTTATTGAGCCCAGAGATGGGTTTTGATAATTCAATAATGGGGATGATCGGTTTCGACAGTGCTTTTGTGACTGGATGAAGCGGGTCGTGAATGTAGCGTCAACACGTAAATGTCCGCTGCAAACTATAGGTGC
>JACCDM011888886.1_pt1 | contig 41858 bp, 32 predicted proteins | sample 7445851 | NCBI WGS metagenome assembly JACCDM01 (sample SAMN15323438, study PRJNA562643) | freshwater metagenome | isolation source: river surface water | place: USA:Blue River Watershed | collected 2017-08-16
AATTGTATCAGTTGAAAGTGATAAAGAATGGTATAATAATATATTAAAAATAACCGAAAGTTATAATAATAAAAAATTAATATATGAATATATTGAATTAAATGCTAAACCAAATAATTTTGGATATCCAGAAAATGTTTCTAGTGAAATAATGAAATCTTATCCAAATATAATAGAAAAATATAAAGATATACCATTTGATTTAGTTTTAATTGATGGACGTTTTAGAGTTGCATGTGCTCTTATTATATTTAAATATATAAATAATAATTGTTATGTAATTGTCGATGATATTATTGGTAGAGAACATTATAATGAAATTTTTAATTTTTATGATATAATTGAAAGTGGAGGAAGAATGATTGTATTTAAGAAGAAGAATGTAAATAATCCATCTGATAATCTTATTAATAAATATGTAAATGATCCAAGATAATTATAAACAACATGTTATAAACTGCATGTTTTATATATAATTGATGTTGCTAAATATGGATTAATATTTGATGCTGGACGTCTATCTTCAAAATATCCCATTTCATTTTTGTATGTATCATATCCAATACGAATACTTGTATTTCTACTTCCAACACCCCAACTAAAATTATCATAACTTGATGTTTCATTATGTCCTGTCATTCTTAAACGATTATCTTTACCATAATTTTCCATATGATAAACATGATTATTTTTAAGTTTTTCAATAGCATTCATAATTTGTTCTAATCCACCTTTTTCTCTCATTGGTTTAGTTGAAAAATTAATATGACAACCGCTTCCATTAACACCAGACATTGGTTTAGGATGATAATCTACAACTTTATTATATTTAGATGCAATTCTATTTAATAAATATCTCGCCATCAATAATTGGTTTCCTGCCTCTATACCTTCAACTGGTCCAACTTGAAATTCCCATTGATGTTGAACAACTTCTGCATTATTTCCACTAATTCTTATACCAGCTTTAATACATGCTTCTAAATGTTCCATTACAATTGTAACCTCATTTGGGTCTTGATTAATTGGACTACAATAAAATTTATTACCATTAGTTATTTTCAAATAATTATCATTATTATTAGAAGAGTTATTATTACCTAATGCAGGGTCAAATTCATAATGTTCGTTATTATTAATAGTTAAATTTTTATCATACATAAAATATTCTTGTTCTAAACCAAACCATGGTTTTAATTTTAATCCTTGATTATCTTTATTAAATATTTCATTTGCTTTATCATAATAATTATTAGATAATGGTTTGTTATTAATATCATAAGTTGCACATAAAAATAAAAAACCAGTATTATTTATAAATGGATGATTAAATTGTGCAACAACTTTTAGAATAACTTCACTACTTTCAGTAGTTGCTTGACCTGTTGATGAACCATCAAAGTTCCAATCAAGTCTATCAAGTCTACTCATTACTCTAATTTTTGACCGAAAGTTATCATCGGCATCTAACCAAACATATTCTACAATAATAGACATTATAATAAATATAACTATTTATATGTATTTAAATAGTATATTATAATTATATTATATGAAAGTTCTATCATGGGACGTAGGGATTATCAATTTAGCATACTGTCTAATTGATTATAATAAACAAACTAAAGAATATAAAATATTAGATTGGGATATTATTAATTTAACTGATAGAGATAAAATGAAATGTGTTGAATGTAATGCAAATCCCAGTTATTATCAGATATTTTCTGATAGGTATTATTGTAAAAATCATTCTAAATTAGCAATTACTACTCCACCTGAATTTAATGCATTATTTGTTTCACATTTAGATAGTAATTGTTGTTATGAAGGTAAAACAGGAGAATGTGGTAAAAGTACTAAATATAAGTTAAATGAAAGTGGATTTTGCAATACTCATGCTAAAAATAAATATAAATCGTATTGTAATGAATATAAATTAGTTTCTCATACTAAAAAAGGAATTGATAAAATGAGTATGGATGATTTCTTATTAAGACTAATCAAAGAACTTGATAAAAGACCAAATTTATTAAATTGTGAAGCAGTATTTATTGAAAATCAACCTACTATGAAAAACCCACGCATGAAAACAATTTCAGTTACTTTATATAATTATTATACTATTAGAGGTATTATTGATAAACATATAAGTAATTCACCATTAAAAGAAGTTCATTTTATGGCACCAAGTAATAAATTAAAATTAGCTGATAATGGTGATAAAGCTGAATTAGTTAAAGTAAAGAATAATGATGATGATTCAAAAACATACAAACTTACCAAAGCATTAGGTGTTAAATATTGTTTAGAAATGATAAAACAATTCCCTGAATGGGTTGAAAAATTTAATTCTCATAAGAAGAAAGACGATTTAGCTGATTGTTTTCTTCAAGGTATGTATGCACTAATTAACAAGTTATAAATTGTAAGTTATAATATTAATCAATAATAATAGTTCGATGCATTTCATTCTTTTTATAGTGAAATTTACAATAATCACTATAAATTGAATAATTATAATTAATATCATCTGTTTCATGTAATATGCGTGGTTTAGAACAATTAAATTCCTTACATTTATATTTATAGCAACCTTTTCCATTATAAATTTTATTTTCCATCCAAAGATTATCCATATAATATATTTAATTAATATATTTATATTTTATTTCAATTTTTCTAATATCCTTTCACTTATAAGGAGTGCAAAGGTTAAAATATATTTTTATAATGATAACAACAATATTTACTATATATTGATGTATTATATTCTGGATCACCTGGTTTATGCAACATTCTAAAATATATGCACTTATCTATAACACATTTATATTTATAAAATCCTCCACCAATATACATTTTGTTATTCATCCATTGTTTATCCATTATATTTTGATATTTTTATTTATTAATAATAATCATCAATTTTTATAATTTCATATAAAATCCACCATACTTGTTATAAGGTGAATATGGTTGTATTGGATATCTATATGTAAAAGATTTATTATAAACATTATTCCAAAATATATGATTTTTTCCTGAAATACACCACACTTCTTTATTATAAAATATATCCATTTCATTAATTACATTATTTAAAATCCGTGTGGCTATTCCTTTATTTTGATACATTGGATTTACATATATATATTTGATTTCACCACTAAAAATATTATAATTTATTAATGAAATTTCTTTATCTAAGTGATAATATTTAATAATTATTTCATTATTTATAATCTTCGATAAATTTCTTATATATTTAAAATTGGATATCATTTCACTTGCGAGTGGATGGATAATATTCATTATATAAAAAAATTGATAAAAAAATATATAACTAGATATTCTCTATAATTTTAATGAGCTCAATTAAGGAAATCAAGTTTTATAGTTTAACTAACCCTAATCAAAGAAGTTATGTTAATTTTATCTTTACTGATAGATTGGATAATTGTTTTGAATGTTATTTAACTGACTTTAATAAAAAAGCAGTTATGCCATTTCATTTGGCAACGCAGAAAAGTAATATGAAACATAAAAATATAAACACTCTAGCACCACTCAATAAGCCATTAGTTGGTATTGTTGAAGATATTATTGATGACACTATTGTTGTTAGTATGGCATTTATTGATAAAGAAGCATTAGATTATAAATTATTTTTGGAAGAAACTTCTAAAAATAAAGTATTGGCTATTAACGTAAGAAAATACACTACTAAAAATAATCTTAACTATAATGATTACTGGGAAAGCGTGATTTATCCAATTGATCGTATGAGAATGGAAACTGCTGAATTTAATCTATTTGATTATATTCTACATAATATTGATAATTTATCTATTGATAAATCTATTTTAGATACCTTAGTAAATATTAATATGAAAACATCAATTCCTAATATTAAATTTAAACTTGTATCTACTGATGGTATTGATAATATTAAAACACAGATTAATAAAGCTTTAGAAATTAGTAATACTAAAGATATTTTAGATGTTATGATTGAAACACCTCCTAATTATTATGTTACATCAAATAAAACAACTGACACAACACAACATAAACGTTTTTTAGTAGCTTTAGAAAACTTATCTAAAAACCTAGAAAACAATATATATTTTAATTATTAATTAACAAGAGTTTCTATTTTCCTATCAATTTTTTTTAATCCCATAATTGATTCTAAATTATATTTGGATGATTTTAATGGTTTAGTTCTTTTTAATACTAAATCATCATTTTTAATATCATCGTTATCTTTTTTAATTGGTATTTTTTCAACATATGATATTCTTGAAATAATTGGTGGTTTTATATAATTATATTCAATACTATTAATTGTTAAGTTTGTTCTAAATTCATCAATAGTAATAACTCCACCAAAATCAGTTAATATTTTCCACGATGGTGCTGGTTTTATCTCTCTGTATGTATTATAAGTTTTTTTATACATTAAATATATTAATGATGTTCTTTTAGAAATATTTTCATCATTAATATTTATATTATGCGCCATCATACATTCCCATGAACAAAATTTCCCTGTACAGTTAAATATACCATTAAAATAACTCTCCGGCATTTCAATTTCTGGTGTATTAAAATAATGTGTATCCCACCAACATTTAGAAACACCCTCACATGCAATAATAGCTGGTTTAATATTTCTTTCATATTTAACCAGTTTATTATTTAATTCCTCCACTTTTTTTCTTAACATTTTAACCTCTACATCATTATTATATTCATTCTCCTGTTTAATAAATATCTCACTTACCTGTTCATTTATAACTTCTGATAAATCAATTGGTAAATGAGCTATTATAGGTGTGTCACAATTTACATTTTCTGTTTTATTTACAATTACAGGGACTTTAGGACGTCTACCCCGTTTACTTTTTTCCATAATTATTATTAATTGTTAATTTACCTTTAAATTAACAATTAATCTCTTTAAATCAATATATTTTTAAATTATATTTGCATTAATGGCTTTTTCTTACGACCTCTTTTCTTACTTTCACTAGCTGTTGTATCTGATAATAATCTATCATTATTAATTGTTGTTTCTTCTTGTGTTTCTTGTGTATCTTCATTATTTCTATTATGTAATCTATTTAATACATCTCTTACTGTTTGATTTTGACTAATTATAGGTCTTGTATCGTTGTTTTTTATTAATAAACTTGGTGGGCCACCTGGTGTAAAATCTGTATCAAATGATTTAGAAAAATTAACTGGTGCTTTTGCATTAGTAAAATTTGGTTCAACTTGTTGTTTAGCTACTTGCGGTGTTGGTGGTTTAAATTCATTATTATGTGGCGCAGGTACTTGTGATTGAGCTTGAGCTTGAGCTTGAGCTTGTGGTTGTCTTAATGGCATTTGTGTTGCGTTTTGTCTCATTTTTTCTTTCATTAATCTGTCTTGTTCTTTTAATTCTTCTCTTTGACGTTTAATATTTAATTCTTGTTCCGACATAAATTTACTTTCTGGTTGTTTACCCATGCTTGCTATTTTTTGAGCTATTCCTGATTGAATACCTCCTAATGGATTACCACCAGTTGCTCCAACACTTGCTGTTCCCATTGGTAAATTACTCATATGTTTCTTGGAGAAATGGAATGCAGATGCTGAGAAACCAATTAAAATTAATAATTTAACTTCTGGTGGCATTGATTTACCAGCACCTTTATATTTTTCATATAACTCTTCTAATACATCATCATAACTGTCTACTTCTACACTCATATGCTCAGACCAACCAGTTAATTGAGCACCAAATGGATCATATTTATCATTAAAAAATTCAACAAGATTTGTTACATTAATAATTGTATTTTTATATAATTTAATACCATTTCTTCTATCAGCAAAACTTTTTAATAAATCATACTCATATTCCATTTCTTCAATCGAACTATTAAAATCATATTCTTTACTCAATTTATATCCCTTTGTTTTTAAATCACATAACTTTCTTAACATTTCTATTTTCTTCATTCTTAATTGTTGTCCTGTAAGAACTGGTTTCTTTTCTTCTACATCTGATTTATTATATTTATCACTTATTTTTACATCTTCATAACGTGCTTTAGATGATTCTGATGAATTTGATCTAGATGTTCTTGAATGTCTTGATATATGAGAATCATGAACATCCGAACTATCAGTGCTATGTTTTCTGACAGATTCTTTCATATTTTTAATTGAATGTCTAACACTTGATGTATCAGATTTATTTTTATTATCATCAAAATGTAATGAAGATGTTGATTTTTCAGTATCTAATTTTGATTTAGATGGATTAGCTAACATATTTAAATATAAATCAGTTTCACTTGTTTCTTTTTTTAAAGGTGGAATAGGAATATCATTTCCATAATTATCGTATATTTTTAAATCTATATCAGAGCTTGTAGATGATGACATAATATATAATATTTATAATCTTTTCTTTAATATTAAACGATTTTTAATTTAAAATATATATTAATATAATGATCCAATATTCTAGCATAAATGATGCATGGGGAAATAAAAAACCTTTAAATTATGTAGAAAACTTTGTTGCTAAGGATAATAAAGTACCAGTACAAGTACCAATGCAAATACCAGTACCTGAATTACATAATAAAAAAGATGTACACCCAGAACCACCAGTAATTAAAGAACCACCCAAAAAAGAAACATTTGCGAATGAAATGTCACCATGTGCATTTACTGAACACTTAAAAACATGTGAAAAATGCAAAAACACAATTGCAGAATATTTTGAAAATAATGATAATCCAGAAAGAGAAATAAATTTCTTTGGTTTAGTTAGATTTCATGTAACAACTGAGTTCTTAAAAGGAGTTTTTGTTGTTATTATAATTGTTATATTTGTATTATTATTATCAATGATAAATATTTCTTTCAAAAATAATAATAATCAACTTAAATATTATATGGTTCCTGCTAACATACCACACCAATATTTTAACCACTAAATTATTTATACTAAATTATTTATACTAAATTATTTATTCCATGATATTACTATTATATTTTCATTTGTAAAATAAACTGAAAAACCATCATTTTTCAATTTATTATTTAAATAATGTTTACATCCTTCTAAATTATATAATGGAATATTAAATATAAATTCAGGTAATTGATACCAACATTCATATAAATTCATTGAACTTGATTGAACTATTTTAGTTTCAACTTTTTTATATATTTTTTTATAAATTTTCTCTTTTAATTTCTCTCTTTCTTTTTGTTCATTAAATAAATCTTGTGCTTTAACCATAAATTGTTCTATATTTATATAAAACAATTTATTTTTAATAATGATTAAAAATCTAAATCATTAAAATTTATTTTATTATTAATATTTTGTGTTGTATTATTATACTCATCTAATCTTTCTTTCATATTTTTATTATTTATTTTTGTTTCATCTGATGGCATTAATTCAAATGCATATCTATATTGAGTATCATTTATATAAATTTTATCAAAATCTTTTAATTCTGCTAAATTAGAGTTTTTAAATGTAAAAGGTTGAATATCAGTTGTTCTTTTTACTATCATATTGTTATAGGTTCCATTTATTTTTCTTTTACTAAATGTATTATTAAAATCATCCATTCCTTCAAAATTTTCTTTAGCAATATTTATTTTAACTCTTTCTTTTTCTTTATCTTTATAAATATTTTGCAAAGTTCGTTTATCTTCAACATATTCACCATGTCTTTTTCCTAACATATCAAAATCTTGTTTATATTTAATAGTTGCTTCTTCTTTGTTTTTTGGAAAATATTCTCTTATAATTTCTTCTTCTTGTTTAAAATTATCTTTTAATGATGAATGATTTTGATTGCTTTTTAGTAACCATCTATCATATTTCCCTCTCGATACTGGATTTGTTAAAATATGATTAGCTAATGTTAAATTATAATAGATTTTTTCTTCAATTTCAGTTATTTTATCTGGATGGAATTTTTTAATTAATCTTCTAAAAGTCTTTTTAATTTCTTCAATAGAACTATCTATTGGTAAATTTAATAATTCATATAAATTAAATTCTAAAGAATTAAATTGTATTACATCAGCATCTTTATCAGAATTCATTATAATATATCATATTATAATTTAAAATTACAAAACGAATTAATTCATGTTAATGAAAATATATTCTCATGATATAATAATGACTGATTTAAAAGAAAAAATATATGCTTCTTTAGTATTGGGTTCATATTTAGATACTCTTGGATTTAATAATGGTTTATGGGAATTTAACTTTAGACAAAATTTAAAAATAAAAGATATTCCAAATGCTATTATTATTAATAATGAAATATTATCAGATTTTTTCTCTAAAGATGGTTTTAATATTGATATTTCAGATTGGGATGCAAGTGATGATACAATTATGATGATTGCTACAGCTAAAGCATGTAAAAAAGGTGGTTCTCAAAAAGATTTTATGAATGAATATTTAAAAATATATCCTTTGTTACAAGATAATAAAAGAATTTCAGGACTAGCTACATTAAATTCATTAAAAATTTTAAGCAAAACAAAAGACCCATCTACTGTTATTTATTCATCAACTATGGGAGGAAATGGCGCTGCAATGAGAACGCATTATATAGGTATTCATTTTAATGATATTAAAAAAATAATAGAAGTATCTATTATAGCTAGTAAATTAACTCATAATTATCCATTAGGTTTTTTAGGTGGTATGACAGTTGCTTTATTTACTCATTGGGCTATTAAAAATATTAATCCATGGGAATGGTGTGATATGTTGATAGAGTTGGACGATAATGGAACAATTGATGAAATTATTAAAAAGATTGCACCTGAAATTTATGATAGTTATATGTATGATAAAAATGATTTTTGGTTACCAATAAACAAATATAATGAATATAGAGCACATAGATTTCATTTAAAAACTAATGAATTTAGATATAGTATTGAAAGAATATATGATTTATTTAAAATATTATATACTAATAATTTAAGTGATCTTAGTAAATTTGGTGGTAATGGTGTTTCATCTGTATTAATAGCTTTAGACAGTTTATTATTATCAATATTATCTACAAATAAAGATAACGAAGAAATTGATTTAAGTAAACCAGAAAAAATAAAGTATAGTTGGCAAAATTTAGTATTTTTATCAACTTTACATTTTGGTGATAATGATACAACAGGTGCAATAGCTGGAATGTTATTTGGAGCATTAAGAGGTTTTGATGGAGTTAGCAATAAAGTAGTAAATATGTTGGAATTCAAAGAAGAAATAAATAAATTATAATTTATTATAAATATTTTCAAATAATATTTTTTTTAATTCATCAGTTGATAGATTAGTAGTATCTGTATCTTTAGGTATTTCTAATTCTAGTTGTTCATTTTCACCATTTAATATTGTTGGAACATATTTAACATCTAATTTTTTCATTAAATCATCATCTTTACCTACCCAGTAATATTTAACACTTATGTTATCTCCATATGTTTCTTCAAATTCTTTTATTACTCTATAGGCATTACTATCAGTATTTGAGAAGGGACAATAATCTCCACCAAAATATTGGACTGTTTTTACTTTGTCTTCCATTTGTTCAGTATTTTTATTTGATGGGAAAATATATCTATAAGCAATAATGCCAATAATTGCAATAATTATTAATATTAAAAATATTATTTCACTTTTCATATTATATAATTATAATTAGAAAATGTTTTTATATAAATAATAATATTATATTATAATTATATTATAATATTATGGGCACTGGAATTGGTTTATTAACTCTAGCATCTGTTGGAATAGAAAATTGTTTTTTTAATACTAATCCTTCTATTACTTTTTTTAAAAAAGTATTTAATTCTATCACAAATATATCTAATGAAAATTTACCACAATATTTTAGAGGGTCTCCTAACTTTGGTAGACGACTATCTACTAAAATTGCCAAAAATTCTGATATGATTAAAGATATTACCATTTTTTTTGAACTACCTGATATTCAACCATCTAATAGAACAAGTTCTAATTATTTACCAGATGGGGTCAAACAATTTGCATGGGCTAATAAGATAGGATTTGCATTAATTAGATATATTGATTTAGAAATTGGCGGTGTTTTAATATCGCGTCATTATGGTGATTGGTTAAATATAGTTTATGAAACAAAATGGAATGATGATGAAGGATGGAATAAAAATATTGGTAAAGATATAAAATTATTAACAGACTATTCTAATGGAAAATCTAGTTATAAATTATATATTCCATTATCTTATTTTTTTAATGATATTGGTTTTCCATTAATTAGTATTAGCAAACAAGATATTGATATTCATGTTGAACTTAATGATTTTACTCAATGTTATAAACAAACTCCTACTAATTATTTTGAAATTGATAGTTATGTTTGTTTATATCAAAAAGACGAATTAATTACTCAAAATGTAGATGGATCTAAAAGTGGTGGAACATTTGTATATTTTGATGTTTATACTAAGAGAGTATATTATAATAAATTATATAATGATTTTCTTATACCATCTAATAGTTCTATAAATACAAAATATAATATAATAGGACAAACATCTGGTTTCTATACTCAACCAAAAGTTGGGACAATTATTGTAAAAGATGAAGATTATTTTACATCAGTGTATCCTGCCTTAAAAGAAGCATACATATTAGTAAACTATATTTATTTAGATGCAGAGGAAAGATGGTATTTTTTAAATACTGAATTACAATATATTGTTCCAATTGTATCTAATGTATTAGATAAAGATATTTCAGGTATTAACAGTAATTATAATTTAAAATTAGTAAATCCTCATAAGGTATTATATTGGAGAGCTCAATTAAATAGTAATTTAAATATTAATGATGTTTTTAATTATTCATCGTTACCATTAACAACAAATGAAGAACCATTAATTCAAAGCAGTAAAATTTTAATAAATTCTATTGCAAGAAATGAAATATATAATAATGAATATTATGAAAGAGTTCAACCTTATATAAATAAAACATATTCTACAAAAAATATAAGTATATTTTCCTTTGGCTTTAATCCATTGGAATATGAACCTGCTGGTACTATGAATTTTAGTATGGTTGATAATTCAATTATCCAAATGAATCTTAATAAATTAGTTAATTATACCAATAATATTAATGTTAGAGCTTATGGAATATATTATAATATTCTTGTTATTAAAAATGGTAATAGTTCTATGAAATTTTATCTATAATATTTTACCAAGTTGATTATCTATCTTTAATATCTTATATTCTCTAGCACATATTTTTAATAAATATTCTTGGCTAACATCAAATTGGGATGAATATATTAAAAAGTCTCTTATTTTTTTCATATTAACAAATCCATTTGGTTGGGATGCTAAAGAATTTATATTAAATCCATACATATGATATCCATCTGGTAATACATAACCTTTATTATATGGTATTACTTGATTGTGATAAGTAGCTGGTAATTCAGGTAATAAATCTTTACCATTTACTAATATATTCAATTTATCTATAATTGATGAATATGTATAAATTGTATTATCCTTATATATATTTTTAAAGTATAATGATAATATCCCTAATTTATTTGAAAATTTAAGATTGGTATTATTAAGATTTTCATTTATATATCCTAAATATTTTTCATCTAAATACATTGCATATCTTGTACTATAATTTTTTATAATTAAATTATTTTTTAATACTTGATATCTATATGAATTTGCTGAAATTTCTGCATCAATTACATCAAATATATATGCATCATTTGGATTGTTTGATAAATATTCTATATACCAATCATCTCTTTCTGTTGATGTTGTATATTTATTTGAATTGTTTTTAGTTTCTGTTATAAAGAATAATTCAATTGTTCTTGTTATTAATGAAATATGATTATACTCTTTTATTTTATTTAATAAAAAGTTTTGATAATGATAAAAAGTTGTTATTAATAAATCAGTTTTTCTAAATTTATTCAATATATTATTATCAACTGTTAAAAATGCATAGTTAAAATCAATTGATGGAGTAACACTTGTTGTATATGTTGGATTAGATGATGGTTTATTACTAATTAAATTTTCTAATTTTTCTAATACAAATTTAATTTTAATATTACTACGGTTCATACTACTAACTGGTAAATAATTTTCTATCATTGAAAAATGAAATGGTATTGGTAAGTTATAAAACTGTGAATTATCAGGATTTGTTCTTAATGTTATTAAACTTGCTAATGTTTCTCTCTTAAACATTGTATTAAAATAATATGAAATGATTTTATAAATATTTGGATTAATTTTTTCTACAATATTATCATCTATCATCAATTCTATTGATTTAAATAATTTCACACCTATATTTTCTACCCATTCAATATCTAAATAGTTAGTTGTATTAGTTGTAGTTGTAGTTGTTATATCAGAGACTTTATTAAAACCTACTAATGGATATGTATTATTTGTTAAATTGTTTTCAGTATAACTAAATAATGATACTAATTTATTTGTTGTAGTATTTTGTTCTTTATCATAAGAATATAAACTATTCATTGGTAATAATATTTTATAAGTAGTACTATTAATATATTCTACAAATTCACCTTTGTAATATACATAATAATTATTTTGTAAATCAATTAATTGATTTTCTGTTAAATTTGCTGAATATATAGTTATATTATCTTGAGCTGGAATATAATTATTAGTTCCAATTATTACAAAATCATCTTGTTTCATTATAATTAATCCTTTGATATAAACATTATTATAATACACATAAATATATTCTCCAAATGTAAAAGGATTATTATAAGTAAATTTATAATAATATTTAGCATCAAATTCTTTTAAATTATTATCTAATGTTTGAATTATTGGAACAAAATAATTACTGTTATTTAAATATTTAATATCATTTGTTGTTGTAATGGTATATAATTTATTATTTTCATTTTGTGTAATAGTGTGATTATTAGAAGGATCTGTTACTATTTGCCTTAAAATAAATGTATCACCTTCTATACCGGCATCTGTTGTTATTATTAAATACTCATCAAATACAACAGTTGCATCATAAATATTATCATTTTCATCTACTATTTTATATACACTATTTGCATTAACAATATTAAAGGGAATATTTGCAATCATCTTTGTTTCAACATAACTAATTACTGTAAGACTATAATCTTTTGTTATTTTTTGATTATAATTATTTAAGTCATCTGTTATATAATAATTATTTAAATAAAATGTAATAATATTGTTTTCAATTTTAGTTATAGTTGCAATAATAACATCATTATTAAAAGTCATAGTATCAACCATTGGTTCTGTAATTGTCATCTTATAGGTATTATTAACTTGATAATAATATTGTTCAGCTGGTATTACTGTTGATATATCATATGGAATTGATTCATTTAATCTATAATTATGATATAAAGTGTTTCCATTAGATTCAAATGTATTAATAATATTATAAGTTAATCTAACTGTATTTGATGTTAATATTTCTACTTTATTTATTGTCAAATTATCTATACTAAATACCATTGGTAATGATAAATCTGTTTGATTATAAGATATTGGTTTAATGTCTCTATCAACAATCATATCTGATAAATATTCATTATTAGTAGTTGTTGGTGTATATGAAAATGTTTTAAATACATTGTATAATTCATTTGTTTTAATTGTTAATGCTGTATTAATATAATATCCTCCAACATCAGTATCAATCTTATAATCAACATTATTTATATTTATATATATAAATTGATTATTATAATTATTTGAAAAGGTAATATAAGTTTTATTTGAAGAAATAGTTGCTGTTTTTATTACTACCTTAATTGATGCTTTTGCTATTGTTGTAAAAAAAGAGAATGTATAATAAACATCTAATAGAAAATCTAATCCATAATCAGGTAAATTATATCTATCTAATAATGTAGTTAAGTCTGTTTCAGCAAAATTTATTTTATATATTGTATTTTCAAAAATAACATAGTTGTATTTTATTGATGTAGTTGATATTCCTATTTGTGTAAAAGTAGTATAATTAGCACTACTATATAATTTAATATTTGTATAATTTGTATTTAATGCTATATTATAAGTATTATCTTCATTTTGACTAATATATTTCATAGTATTAACTCCAGATGTTATAGTATAATCAGATGTTAATGTAGTAGTTGTTGATATTCTAAATATTAATCCATAATCAGTCTTTTGATTAATAATATATGGTTCCGATGATAATATACTAATTATGGTTGGTTGAACCATTTCAATTGTATTAAATGTTAAACTATTTGTATTAATATATACATTTTCTATAGTTGGATCAACTAAATGATTATAATTATCCTTAATATCAATTGTATATGTATTTGTTGATTTAATTAAATCAGTTTTATAATTATTATTTTTAAATGAAATTGTATAATTAAATATATTATTTGTAATCAATTTATTTATATCATCATCATTTACAATAGATGAATATAAATCATTTATTATATTACCTTTTACATAAATTATATCATCGCTATTATTTGTTAATTCAATATAATGATTAAAACCATTTATTCCAAAATATCTTTCTTTGAAGGTATAATCATAATATTTACCATAATATTGACTTGTTGATAAATCCAATTCTCTATTAAATGTACTTAAATTTGCTAATTTATATCCATTTGTATTCATCAATTCAAAATATAATTTGCTAATATAATATTTGGTACTATCCATATATTTGAAATATAATGGTAAAGATGTTTTTGTTTTATTTATTCTTGTTGAATAAGTTAATAGAGTTTGAATTATATTATCAATATTAGTTCCTTCTAAATTATAATTACTACTTGAATTAATAAAATAACCTATATTAGTATCTATAGACGATGCATCTCTAGCTACTTTTAATTTACCACCATCATAGTTATAATTAATATCATATTCTTTAGGTAAATAATTCTTTCTAACATAATATTGATTACCATTTTCTGTTACTAATTCAAAATTATTAGGGTATAAATTAAATTCATCTGTTATGCATAAAATATTATTAGTAACAGTCCATGTAAAATTACCATTATAATTTGCAACTAGTTTAGTAATAATATCAACTATATTATCCCAAAAATATCTCTGTGATAAATAATTAATTAATTTTGGTAATAAATATTCTTCTACTAAATATAATTCTGTTAATATATCTTGTGCATCTGTATTATTATACATATATTGCATAAAACCATTAGTTTTCTTAAGATTAGTTATTTCATCATTAGTAAAATAAGTTGTTGAAGGTGTTACTGTTGTAAAATCTGCACCATCATAAACCAAATCATAATTATTCAAATATATTTCTAAATCTTGATTATGTCTAGTTGTTATTAAAGTCCAATCTTTCCATGGTTTAGTTTCATTTACTATGGATTGAATAGATATTCCTTCATCTGATATTAAATATTCCATAGTTGGCTCAGTTGTTGATATTTCAGGCTCAATTATAATGTATATAGGACTTGTTAAAATGTAATCAGTCATTATATTGTATAAAACAGCAGTACTTGATGTATCCATAATAGTATAGGTTGTATTTATAATGTATTGATTGGTAGAATTAATAGTAGAATAAGTAATTAAATTTGTTTTACCAATATAAGTTGTATCATCTATATCACCAAAATTTATATTAGTATTATTAATATCTTTAAATACTAAAACATTATTTATATCATCCTTGCTTAAATATAATTTATTAATTTGTTTAGTCTTATAATTATCATTTAAATCAACTATTAAATCTAATGTTGATAATGACATATTAGTATATTCTGTTTTATTAGTTCTATCATCTGGAACAATTGATGAAACTGATGTTTGTTCATAATAATAAAAGTATGAAAATGTATCTTGATAATCATCTATATACAAAAATTTATTCAATTCTTCATCTATTTCTAAATAACATTTGCTATTATTAACATATAATTGAACTTGCTTAAATAATTCAGTATTCATTATATAATTATCTAATGTAACTTGATATTTCCATTTATTATCTATAAATTCTGGTGCAACTGATACAATATTTGTATCAACCCTCCATTTATATTTCATAAACAATCTATCATAACTATTTATTTTTCTATAAATTTGATAATCTGGTGGTAATGTTAATAGTTTATTATAATTTGTTATAATGCATGGAATAACATTATGTAAATAAAAGAAGGATGTTTTAATATTTTGGAATGTATTTGTATTAGTAATAGTTATTATATAATCATTTACATTAATATCTATATAATGTTGAAATAATGAACCATCTTCTGTTACTTCTAATAATAATATTTTATTTGTTCTCATTATAGATAAATCAAGTTGTTCATATTCATAATTTATAGTATTAATATTTAATGGTATATAATTTTCATAAAAATATTGAATAGATAAATTATAATTATTATTATTAAATAAATTTATCAAATTATACATGACAGGAGCTGATAATGTTTTATCATTTGTATGAATTGTTGCATCAAAATTAAATACATTGAAATTAGTGTCACCTTTAAATACAGCTGTAATTGAGCTATCATTATTCATCAAAGGATATTCTATTTTGGCAGAATTTCTTAATATTTGTCTATTAGATAACAAATATGTATCATTAACATTTGCTGCAGAAAATATTATTGTGTATATTTGATCTGCACTAATAATACTAGAAGTTGATAATAAATTAATATAAATTCTATCATCATTATTATCAAAATCAATTATTTTATACCATGTATTATTTATTATAATTGATTGATAATAAACACTATTAATATTAAAAGTAAAACCACTATATATATCAAAACTATTCTGAAAATATACAAAAGTATCATCTTTTTTGGCTTTTAATGTTAAAGTAATTGATATATCACTATTATTATAAATATTTTGAAGACTATTATTGAAATCATTTTTTATATTTGCTTCCATTTTTTCTAATTGTATAGTTCTAATTGTATAATTATCATTAGCAATAACATCATCAGTAATAATTACTCCATTTTCTACTTCATATAATTGTAATGCACCTAATATATAAATTTCTATCCAACCATTAAAAGTGATATCTAATTCTTTATCAGTAATTATTACATCAATTATTTCAAAAGGTTGAAATGGAACAAACATTCTTACTTTAGTACCTGAAACAGGAGCTACTAATGGATTAACTTTAAAAGTTATTTTATTTGAATCTAATGTATCAATTACTAAAATTTCATTATTATACATAATTGTATATAGGGCTTTAAGATTTACTAATGTATCATCATAATAATAATCAGTCCCAATATAATAAACATCTATATAACAACCATCTTTTAACTTAAATATATAATTAGTTGTATTTAATACTCCATCGTATTGATGTAAATTATTTGTTTTAATATAATATTCACCTATAATAGGAGTATAGTCAAGATATCTATAAAAAATATATGGGTCATTTTGTGTATTTTTCAATAAATAATTTTTAACTAAATAATTGGTAAAGATACCAAAACTATAATAACCCTGAATTTGAGTAATATAGGAATCTGAATACAATAAATTACCAATATAACAGTTATAATATTCAGACCATCTTAATACTTGTATTACAGCAAATCCTATTCTAATAATTTCATTTCTTTCAATACTAGATCTATCAATATAAATATAAGCAACATCATTTACAATATTATAACTTATATCAGTTTTAATAAAAATTGGTTTATAATCATAAATATAAACTTCAGCTAGTTCTATATCCAAATTATAAAATAATTGTATTCCTGTATCAGTATTTGCAAATCTCATATTGAAATATTTTTTATTATCACTTGAAATGAACATAAAATAATCAAATTTCTGAAGAGTTAAATCATCTATATAAAGACCATTTACATTATCAATATATTTTATATAAGACCATGTATTTAATAATGATTTAATATATTTTTCATTAGAAGCATCTATTTCTAGTGTATTTGTTGTATCTAATACTTCATTAAAATTATAATAACTATCTGAAGATACTGTAATATCAACTACAATATCACTCACTAATTTTATATAATCATTTCCTACATTTGATGTATAATATTTATTATCAATATCTACAAATACAGCTGTTTCTCCAACAGCTAATTTTTTAACATACCATTCAGTTGTATTTGTATAATACATTGGTTCAGTTAATGGTATAGTATTTGTAGTATCTGCAATCTTATATGGAAGGCCTTGATATGTTGGAGTATTTTCTTGCAAATATAACCATAATATGATTTTTTCATTTTCAGCTGTAAATATTTCAATCATATTATAATAATCATATGGTATATTTTTATTTGGTAATAAATAGATTGCAAAAATTTTATTAAGTCCACTTGTTGTTTTACTAATGGTAATATAAGGTGAAGTTGTTGTTAATGTTTCTGATATATATTGTGTTGGATCATTACTATCAATAATATTAGTAATTCTTATATTTGCATTTTCAGCTACATAATCATCATAATCCATATATGTTAAACTATCGCCAATAAAATTATTAACTGGTGCAACTATACCTGTATTATCAAATTTATAACTAATAGTAGGTTGAATAGTTGTTAATATAATTGGTCTATAGCCACTTTTTGTGGTTGGTACTAGATTAGTTACCTCATAATATATGGTTGTATTAATATAATCATTCTTTGGTTCTAAATAAATTGTTTCTTTATTTTCTGATAAACTATTGACTAAAAATGTTCCCAAATAATCACCTGCATTATTATAAATTGGAATGTAATAATTAAATGATATGTCTAAATCAAATGCTGTTCCTGAAGTAATAATATTAGCTATACTGTTATAATTTTTATCATTTGCAACTAATGAAAAATTAAATCTATCAGGATGTTTATAAATAGTTGGTTTAGTTGATGATGAATTATAATAAACTAAATAATTTCCATTAGCAATATCATTTGCTATTTTAGTATCAATATCTTTAAACTGAAATTCATATTCATTGTCATTATTTTTAAATATAAACCAACTATCAGGATTATTAAATTGTTCTATGTTATTAAATGGATTTACAAATGATATAGATGAATAATTTATATTAATTGGAGATAATTTAGTTGTATTATTAATAGTATTTGTATATTTTAATGTTGAAGGTATTTTATTATTATATGGTTCTAAATAAAATAAATAAATATATCTATCATTTCCATCATTATATTGAAATAATTTATAAATACCATAGCCATATGTTTGTAAAGCAATATTTGGTTCAGGTCTTAATACAACAGCTGTAGATGTATTAATATTAAGTAATGAATTATTTAAAAATGAATTATAAGTATAAATCGAATTTATTGTGTATAATGTTGAAGTATATGAGGTATTTTTTGTTATCACTGATATATTATTATTTCTAACTGCATTAAATTTAGTTAATGCATTAGCTACAGTTTCATCATAATAAATAATTGTCCCGCGATTTAATAAAACATTCTTACCAATAAATAAAGTAATAATATTATCATTATTAATTGTTAAATATCCTACTTGATTTTCTATTAATACATAATATTCTTTAGTAACATCAAAAGGTTGGTCATTATCAGCTGTAAATTTATAAATATAAACATTACCGAAAATAAATGTATAAGATAAACCGTCTAGCATAATGTATGTATTATTATTAATATCTATTTCTAATTCTAAACAATTATAATTTATACCATAAAAATCTTCAGGAAATCTTTTATTATATCCATAATTAGTAGTGCTTATGATAGTTTTATTATCAGTAATAATATAATCGGGTAAAGTATTATTATTATTAATTTCATTATCAATAATAGACACAGCGCCAATTAAATTATAATAGCAATTCATATTATTATATGCTGTTTTCTTATATACTGTTTTATATTTATATGGGTCTAATTCTTCATTTGAATATAATGTGATATTTCCTTCATTATCTTCATAGTTTATAATTTTATCATTAATGGTTGCATCAAATAGAGTTGGTTGAATAAATGGTAAAAATGGTGCAGTACTATTTATATTAGTAGTTACATTATATTTATTAGTATCTGAAGTTAAATGATAATACTTTGCTTTCATTTGATATTCTTGATTAAAATCCTGAGTGAAGTTTTTATTATTAACAACCTCTAATGATGATGTATTATTTTCAACATTATTTAACATATTAATACTATATGAACTATATCTATCCAGATAGCTTATAACTAATGGATTAATTTTAATATATGGTCTATAACAATGCCATGGAGAATTAATTATTTTCATTACAGAATCATTATATTTATATCCTAATGCACTAATTATAGTATTATCTGTTTTAAATACATTATTATTTCTATTTGTAAAATTATATAATCCCATTGCTAATGATGTATTTGAATCAAAATCAATTAATTCAGTTTCATTAAAATTTAGTTTGATTGTAGATAAATTCGATGTTAAAGTATAATTATTTAATTTTTTAGCATATGTTGCAATATTCTGTAAAGTTTTGCCAAATTTAAAACCAGAATCAATATAATCCATAATTTCAGTATATGATTGAATATAATCATTTTGTGAATTTTCTATTACATTAACAACACTTGCATATATGTCTTCATAAATTCCATTATACTCATTATTAACAATAGTTTTTATACTATCTATATATTTTGCATCACTTAATAGAAAATTATCAAAATAAGTTGAATATAAATTTAAACCATCTCTTAATACTTGATTTGAATAAAGACTTTCTATTTTAATAAATGTTTTATTATCAATATAAACATTAAATGATTCATGATCTCCTGGAAATGAACTAGTCCCACCGGCATCACTTGATTTTATCTTTGGAACATTTAACATTAAATACATATAATCACCTGTATTTTTTAGTGCTAATATTGTTGGTTTTTGTATCATATAATCATTTGTTTCACATATTTGAGAATTTAATGAAGTATAGCTATATAAATTTGGTAAATAAGAATTTTCAAATATTAATATATTAATGCCTAAAGCATCATTATAATTTATATCACCAGAATAATAACAATATAAATATATTATATTAGCAGGGTCTGGACCTGTTGTAACCCTTGCTGATATATTCAGTCCTTTTAATGTAAATGAATTACCTGTTGTAAATAATGCATCCTCTGTTATTTCTGATTTTTTAATTTCAATATAAGGAAATGTTTCTACTATATCTCTATTACATTTAGAATTATTTATATTAACTGTAGTTATTGGTAAAGAGTAATAAAGTAACTCAATCTTATCATAATCAGAATAATATATTGGAATATTACCTACAATTAATTTATTAATAGTATTATAAGTACATTCATAAACACTAGTATTATTATCTATAGTATATTTCATAATTATTCTAATATTAGATGGTAACTCAACATATATTTTATTATATTCTAAAAACATATTTGTTAATGTTGATTTTTCATAAACTATTATATTATTATAATTAAGAGTTCCAGCTTCACTAATATAAATTACAGGAATAGATAATTTAAATGTCTCATGTAAAAATAAATAAAATGAATTATTTATTATATCATTTCTATCATAAATAGAAGTATCATATGTTAAATAAACATTAGTGTCATCCATTGTATAGCTAGTTACATTAATAAATGCATTAATATTATATAATTCTAATTGAAATTCAACAAAGTTAGAAACATAATAAATATAGTTTGTATATTCCTTTTTAATAGCAATAACATTTGCATCTCCACTTGTTGATAAAGTATACTTATACCCTGATAAATAATAAATATTTTGATATTTAAGTTCATGAAAATAGTCACTTGTATTTATATTAGTTTTGCCAGTATTCATGTAATCAGTAATATTATTTTTTTCTAATTTTAATGCTTCAAATTCTAATGGAATATAAACAATATTACTTTCCATATAAAATAATTCAAATAAGTAATGCTTAATAATATCTTTATTTATATAATATAATAAATCAACATTGTAATAAAATAATAATCCTTTAAAATCATCAAAACTATACAATTTTGATATATTATTATATCTTTGATACATATAAGAAAATATTTTATTATAAAAGAATTTTAAAAATTGATATTCTTCAAAGTATTTTTCTTTCAATGTATCATATAATTTATTAACCATAATACAATAAACATTAAAAATATCTTGTGGATATTGTTCTATATTCATGATATAATTATATTTATTGGTGTAATTATCATTAACTGTATCAATCCATTCATCACCATTAAATCCAATTGTTTCATTTCTTTCTTTAAATCTATCTTCTATTGTTTTTAATTCAATCCAAAATCTTTTAATACTTTCAACTGATGATGAAAATGTTAAAATTTCATTATTAATAATGCTTTCTTTTGAAAAATAATTTTTCTTAAATTGATAAAATAATAATACTTCTAATTGTTTATTATAATCTAATTTACCTAAATTAATTAATAAATTATTAGTCCATTCTGCATTATTATTTGTATCAGGAAATGTTACATTGATATTTGGTTCATTTAATGTATCATTATTTGTATTTACTACAATTTTTATTTTTTCTAAAGAAGTTGTTGTTGATGTATCATCTATAGTAAATATATTATCTGTTCCATCAATAGTATAAGTTATAGTTAAATCATTTGCTGTTTTAATACTCATTGAAGTTGTTAAAGTAAATGGGAGATTTAATGATGCTATATTGACTTTATATATTGGATAATCATCTGTGATAGTTCCAGAAGTTAAATTATCATTAGTTAATGTAAATTCATACATAGATTCTGTATTAATTGTTGCATATTTTTTATAAAAAGTAAAAGTTTTTTCAAAAGATGGATTTAAATCAGTAATAATATATTCATATACCAATGATGTTTTAGTTATGGTATTTTGTTTGATTTTATCAATACTATCAACTGTATTAACATTTGATGTATTTATATAATTTTCAACTAGATATACATCTGATGTAGTATCTACTTTGTTATTATATAAAACATCAAATTCTAATGCCATAAAATTATAATATTCACTATCAATAGTACTATCAAACTTTTTAATATTTTGATATTCATTTATTATATTATCTTCAACAATTGTTGTAATATAATTATCAAATGAATTTTGAGTTAATAGATTTTTTTTATAACTATCATCGCCATTTAATAATTTATTTAATGTTAATTTATCATAATTACTTGCTAAATTTAAAACAGTTGGAATGATATCATGAACATAAAAATTATTCATATTAAATGAATAAAATAGAATATCTTCATTATCACTTATATTAATTGAAGCTAAATCAATAAAATATTTTTTTATTTCACTAAATTTAAATTTAAATTCATTATAAGATAAATCTGGTAATTCTAAAAATAAAGTTGGTATTAAATAATAAACATCATTATATATTATTAAATATGTTTCATTATTATCATAAATCATTTCATTAACATTTGCATTATTAATTGTAGTAGTTGTTGTTGATGTTAATTTTTCAACCATTTGAAAATATGGTATTGTTACTTTTAACCATGTTTTACCCAATAAATGGATATCTCTTGGAATTTTAACAAATGATGTTTCATTCCATTTCATTCCTAAATTCTTTAATACAATTTCATCTTTAATAAAAAGTTCTGGAACAACATATGTTTTTTTAAAAAATGTTATTTTATTTGATAAATCTAAATTTAATTCATTATTATAATCTTCTTGACTATCTATCTGTATATCTACAGCAAGTAAATATCCCCTCTTAATATCCATTATTAGTAAAAAATAGATTTTTTCTTTATATTTATAATGAAAAATAAACTAAAAGTAATTATTTTAGAAAATTGTCCATATTCTATTGCTGTTAATCAATTATTAACCAACTTTCACATCCCATTTGAAAAAATTGTTGTTAATCAAAATAATAAATATAAATATAAAACAGATATTATATCTACATTTCCTCAAATTTATATATTAAATAAAAATGAAGAAATTTTATTGGGTGGTTATAGTGATATTGAAGAAATATTAGATATTATTAATGCTACTACAAATTTAGATGAAATTAAAGAAAAATTATTTAAAAAATATCCTAATTTTGATAATAAAATAATTTTAAGAATAACACAAATATTTAATTTAAGATAAATTCATTATTTTTATAAATTCCGACAATCTTAGATTTATTATTATAAATTCTTCCATTTTCTTTATTTTCATAATAATAATCTGAACCATTTAGTATAATTTTATCAAAAATAATTTCTTCAAATGAATTAATATTTGAAGAAACATTAGTTTCTGTATCTTCATTATTATCACTTTCTATATTAACATCATTATCTTCTTCTTTTGTAGTTTCATTATTAAATGTATTTAAATATTTATTTCTCAACATATTAATATCTAAATTTTCTCCTTTTGCAATATTTTCTAATAATTTATTCATATTTTTAGAATATTCTTTATTCAATTTACTGCATAAATTATCAATTAATTGAATAAATGTTTGTGTTTCATTTTTAATTTTTTTAGAATATTTAAGCTTTTTCATTAATACTAAAAACATATTAATGAAAAATATTAATAATCAATTTTTATTTTGTATATCCTTTCATTTGCGGATGGTAAAACTAAGGTTATTAACACCAATAAAAATAATGTTTTATAATAATTGATAAACATTATTTTTATTGATATTTTTTTAATCCGCAAATGGAGGGATAATAAGTATTTGATACTAGTTTTTATGGGTAGTGTCGAGTGCCAGATGGTACCTGCATTAATGAAAAAACTTAATTTTAACTGTATCCTAACCAAAATATAAAACCTTCAATTAATTTATAACTAAATGTAAAAATACTATTAAGCCAATTTGAGATGATTACTATATTATCGTCTTTATCATCTTTTTCATTATTCGTTTGTTTACTTTCTTTATATATATTAACCTTTGTATTTTTATTTTTAACTACCGCATTTGTAATTATAGTTTTTTTAACCCAATAATGTAACAATTGAGGCGGTGGTTGGGTGTTATTATTATTTCTCATTATAAAATATATACAAATATTATTTATTATTCTTAATATCAATTTTTCTAATAAATATATTTATTAGAAAATTATTTGAATTTTCAAAATTTCCAATCAATTTTTATAATCTTCGATTTTAATATATAGAAAAGCTATTAATTTTTCACATTAAATAATATTACACATAAAATTAGATGGAGGTAAATATGGAATATCTATATAATTATAAATTTTTTCAATCCAATCATTTCTATTATAATGATTCTCATTATAATGATTCTCATTATAATGATTCTCATTAGTATTATTTCCAAACCAAATATGAATAATTTCTTTTGTTAATAAATTATTTGTATTAATCAAATCATCTGATTTTTCATGACAAATAATAAATGCAGTAACATTTTTTAAATTTAATTTTTTTATTTCATCTAAATTGAAATTACTATTTTCATTTGGATAAGTAATTATATTAAAATTTCCCATATTATTTTCTTCATCTTCTTTATCCAAAAAAAATCCAAATTCAATTAATGGATTATCAACACCTAATAAATGATAACAATTTAGTTTATTTTTATTTGGTAGTTTATTTATGACTTTATTTATATTATCTGTACTTCCTATGATAACAAATAATGGTATGTTGTCTTCCATATTATATATAAAACAATTATTATTTTAAATTATATTTTTAGAATAAAAATAACCGTAGATTGTTTTATGGATAGAATAGAAAATCTTTAAAGATTTTTCTATACCCATAAAAATTGATTTTGCAAATGTTTTAAAAGAAATAATAGAAATATAATAATAATGTTTTTAGTAGATAAATATAAGAATGAAATTTTATCATCTTATAATATTGTTGATAAATTATTATGTTCTTTAAATACACATAATCAAATTTATATGAATATTGATAATGTTGTTAAACAAAATAATAATGATTTTAAACATATAATAAATAATTTGGAAAATGGTAATTGGAAATATGCAAATATGCCACATTTACTATTCTATGGTCCTGATGGATGTGGTAAAGAATTTATTATTGAAAATTTATTACAAAAAATTTTCACAAAGAAAAGTGTTGAAGTCCAAGAAACGGAATATACTATTAATGGTTATAGTAATACAAAAACTAAAATTATGATAAAACAATCAAAACATCATATTATAATTGAACCAAATAATAATGGTTTTGATAAATATTTAATTCAAGAAATAATTGAAGAATATGCTAAAGTCGAAATATTACATGTTTTAAAATACAAACATCTTTATAAAATTGTAATAATTAATACAATTGATAATTTATCTTATTATGCACAAGCATCTTTAAGAAGAACTATGGAAAAATATGCAGATAGTTGTAAATTTATTTTTGTATCTAATCAATTATCTAAAATTCATGAACCTCTTAAAAGTAGATGTTTAATGGTTAGAGTTCCGTTACCATCTGATGAAGTATTAACAAATATTGCAATGAATGTTGCATTGAAAGAAAATATTAAATTAAAATCATCTGATATTGTAGAAATAGTTAAAAAATCAAATAATAATATTAATAAATTATATGGTTATTTGGAATTAAAGAAATTTAATGTTCCTTTTACTCCTTCTTGGAATAGAATTATTACAATTATAGTAGATGAAGTATTAAATAAAAAAAATTATAATATAAAAACTTTCCCAGATTTAATTAAAAATCTTAGAGAATTATTATATCAATTATTTATTACTAATATTGATTTTCATATTATTATTAAAGAAATTATGAATGAAATAAAATCTAAAATTAGTGATAATGAATTAAAATATAAAATAATTGAAGAAACATCAAAATTTGAAAATAGAATTTCGCAAGGAACAAGACATATTATCCATATGGAGGCATATTTAATTAAAATTATACAAATTATAAATATTTAAAATCCATATTAATATATATATTATATGGCCGAAATTGAAACAAAAATAAATATGTTATATGATTTTATTTATTCTAAATCTTATAAAGATAATATAACTGATTTTAAGATTGATGAAGAAAATATTTCAATTGATGATATTAAAATTAAATATGAAGGAGATAATTATGAAGATATATTATCAGAATTATTTTCTGGTAAATTTAAAATGATTAGTTTTGATAATAAAACAAATAATTTAATACTTAAAAGATATAGTGATAATTCTTCTGTATCATTATTTATTACTCCAAATAATATTATTAATAATCAAGACAACTTAGATGACATCAATAATATGAATAATAATGAATGTTTATTTTCATATATTTTAAGTAAATTAGTATTATCCAAACTTACAAAACATATTGCATTACCTATAATTAATGTAGATGTTAAATTTTCTCAAATGAATGATATTATTAAGCCTTATGAAGATGTTTATGCCAAATTCTTTGATATGATTAATAAAGAACAAGTTTCTGATATATTATCAGTTAGAGTTAAAGAAAATTTTTTTAAAAGCATGATGTTAAGTGAATTTATTCAATCATCACAATGTAATAATAAAAAATTATTATTTCAATTAATTCATACATTAGCTGTTTTACAAAGAGAATATCCAGGATTTAGACATAACATGCTTAATTTATCAAATATTTATGTTTATCTTAAGAAGGATGAGAATGATAAATATGAATTTAATAATAAAACATATTATATTCCAAATAATAATTTTGAAATTAAAATAACTAACTTTTTTGTAGCAAATATTCCAAATATGTATGGAACAAATGTAGAAGGAACTTTAAATGTACCATTTTTTGATGATAATAATGCTTATTTCGATCTTCATTATTTTTTAAATAATTTCTTAAAATTGGTTACTAAATTAGATAGTTCATTAGATGAAGAAACAATTGAATTTATGGATAAAGTTATTCCTGAAAAATATAGAACAAACAAAACAATGTATTTAAAAGAAAATGATGAATTAGTTTTACCAGAAGAATTATTAGATGATAAATATTTTAAAGAATTTACAAAGGAAATTAAAATAGAACGTGTAATGTCAGCTGATAATTATTATAATAATAGAAAATCATCAATTAGAAAATCATCAATTAGTGGTAAAAGAAAAGTAAATAATATGATTGGAGGTGGAACCTTTTATCATCCACCAATTAAAACACCTGCAAATACTCCATTTATTTCAAATGATGCAAAGAATGTTTATAAGAGAGAACTTGAACCAAAAGATACTAAAGAAGAAAAGAAAGATCCAACATTAATTATGCGTCAAGAAATTAGAAATAATCCATCTTATGTTAAACCTTTCAAGGTAAAAGAAAAACCAACATGGGACCCTGAATATAAACCAATTCAAAAACCAGCTTATGTTCCTCAGGCAAAAGTTCATTATCCAGAAAAAACAGAAAAAATAGATAAGAAAGAACATTCTGAACAATCTAAATCATCTTCATCTAATGATAATAATAGTTCTGATAGTTCTGATAGTTCTAATAGTTCTGATAGTTCTGATGAGACTATTATCTCAACCGAAAAAACAAATAAGGATGAAAATATTGGTGACTATTTAAAAAAAATGTATCCAGATAATAATAAATCTAAAAAGTTTGATGAAGATAAGAGAAATAAAGTATTTAGAGTAGATAGTCCTCAGTCTCCTCAGTCTCCTCAGTCACCTAGATTTGATAGAACACAAAGAAAATTTGAAAGTAATGATAGATCTTATTCTCCAAAACAATCTGATAGACCTTATTCTCCACAACAATCCGATAGACCATATCAGCCAAGAAGAGAACAATCTGATAGACCATATTCTCCACCTAGAATGGAATATCAAAAGAATATTACTGAAACACCTGTTATTGCTGAACAAAAGATGTATCAACCAGTTCCAAATATTCCACCAGGCACTCTTCATACTCATCCCAAATATTCAAATCCTGCATTTGTTCCAATAGATAATCAAATAACTTACCCACCAGCGTTTGTACCAGACATGGCAAATTATTTTCCATTCAGAGGCGTTCCTTTAAATAAACCAAATGAATTACCATTACAAAAGGTATATAATATAAATTTAGGAGCACCAGGACAACATACAGTTCTTAATCAAATATATCAAGATGTATTACCAGGAGAACCAAATATTTATACAATGACTAATATATATGAGAGAATGCAAATAATGAACTTATTAAGAAATTCTATGATAAAACATCACGATGGAGAAGAAATGACACTCCAGGCAGGTCCTAAATCAATTTTAGAATATATAAGAGTAATGGAATTTAATCCTTATTCATTGGGAAGAAATAGATATAAGACTATTCCAATTAATTTTCTTCTTTACAATGGTGCATATCCAGTAAGATATAATACAGATACTAGAAATATAGAAATTGCTAAACAATCAATGGGTGTTAATATTAGAATTTATATGTTAAGTAAAGGTGCATTAAACTGTAATATTGACCCTGCATTAGATTGTCATAATTTTGATGTTTGGAGAGAATTATCATATTATAAATATGTTAAGGAAACTATCTTACAACAAAAGATTAGTCCTAATTTTATTAGTATGATATTATATAAATTAGATAAAATATCAAAGATTAATTATAAAGAATTAGAAGATGTTATTAAAACACATGTAGAATATGATATTATTTTAAGAAATTTAAATAATTATAAAGAAATTAATAAATTTCTTACATTTAAGAATGATAATTTAAGAAAATTAATAGGTCAAACAACTAATTCAATTCAACCACAACAATTAAATAATCCAGGAGTAAACGTTGATTTATCAGCAGATAGTAAAGTTAGTTTATTAGCTTTAACCGAAGCACCTACATTTAATTTAATTGAATGGGCCAGTCCAACTTATGAAAAGAGAGGAGCTTTAGCTAAACAAATAACAACTGGCTTTCATCCAACTGATGTTTGGAGAAGTGTATTATTTCAATTAGTATCAGCATTAGCTGTATTACAAGAAAAGAAGATATTATTTAGAAACTTTAGTATTGAAAATAATGTTTTTATTAAGGATTTATTTAGAGACCCTAATAATACAGGGCATTGGATATATGTTGTTAATAATATAGAAATGTATGTACCAAACTTTGGTCACTTAGTTGTAATTGATAGTAGATTTGCTGATGTTAATCCAATTGCAGGTGAAACTGGTATATTTAAAATTGTATCACCTACATTATATAATAATAATGGAAATAATTTTCCTTCAAATATTGATGAAGAAATATTAAAAGATTTGAAGAGAATTATAAAGAGAGATAACTTTGTTTCAGGTGGATTATATAGTGATTATGGAATGGTAGCACCAGATATTGATATATTAAATTTATTAGATAAGATTTATAATTCAGCTAATACTAAATCAAGAATTACTGATATATTAATTGAATGTTTTCCAGAATACGTTCATAATAGAGTTGGAACATTATTAAATATAACTGAAAAGACTGGATTATCACCAACAGTTATGCCAAAATTAATGCAAGGTAAATTAGTAGTTTATCAATCAAGATATGATGAATACACATGGGTAATATTTAATAAAGATATAGATGGAAAGAAAAAGGAAATATTATTAAAAGATGCAAATGGTAAATTATATCCAAAAGTTGTATTCAGCCATAGTTTGATTGAACATCCAGAGTCTAATAATATAATGCAAATATCTGAAAAGAGTTTTAGATTAAATAAAGATAGTTTAATTGATTCCTATAATATAAATATAATTTAATCTAAATTAAATATATATATTATTATAATGTTATCATATAACTCATATAAACCTACAGACAGAGAAAGAGAATTTGTTGGAAAATTAATAAATATCGAACCAAATGATATATCATATAAATTTTTTAGTGATAATAATATTGATTATATAAACAATACATTAATTGATATGGTTATGGAAGAAACTTACAAAAGATATAATAAAAGAATGAAAATTGAACCCCAAAGAAGACATATTATTTTATCTGCTATGAGACATATATATTTTAAAAATATTACTAATTCTTTACCTACAGATGAAGAAGTTGCAAGATTAAATAAAGAAGTTTTAAGACAACTTTTTAAAACAGCTATTACTGAATTAATTGCTTATTTAAGATTTATCCATGATTATAATAGTATAGTTCCAATGGATTTACCAGTATCAGATGGTGTTAAAGCAGGTCGTAATAATTCTGGATTTTCTAAATTATTTGATTTTTAATTAAAATAAAATTTAATATATTAATATTAAATTTTATTAAGTTAATACTATTAATGTTAAATTGAAGGGAACCATTTAGGTTATTAGAAGCTGATGGGCTTGTCTTTGTATGCGGGGTTAACATAGACAAGGATAACACCTCTTTGGGTAACAAGTGATTTCCAGCCGAGTTCACCTGATGGCATATCGTTTTCATCAATGGGGATGATTGGCATGGTGCTGTTTCTTGAGATGCATGTGCTGGGTGTGTAGTGGTAGTAATCAAAACCAGCTTCAGTACCTCTTTGTGGGTTTCTAACGATGGCAGATGAGCCAACAACATAGTTGCCACCAACTGAGGGGTCAACAGTTGAGTTGACATCAGCAATGACAGCACTGCAGAATTCAAATACATCACCGTTGGGGTCAAGACGTTTGCCGTTAGCGTCAACACCACCAATGGGGATGTCTTGTTCCCATGTGAGGGCAATGTCATTGATGCGTTCAAAGCCAGCAATTGATGTGGGTAAGCGGGCGAGGTTGGTGAGTGTGGTGCCAGTAGTGTAGACGTATGAGCGACGGTCAACGTAGAAGACTAAGACTTCACGTGAGAACATAACACTGGTGTGGCGGTTAACAACGGCGTTACCTTCAAGGAATTGGTTGGTTTGGCTGAGAGCAGCTGAGAGAGCATTAATGGCAGGGCGAGCACCCATGACACCAGCTGAAACAGCGGCGGCAGCAGCTGTAGCACCAAAGTTGCTGAGGCGAACATTAATCATAGGGATTGATGTAACAGTTGGGCGGAGGTTTTGTGAGTAGGGGTTGTAGGCAAAGAGGCTGGCAACTGGGAGTGTAGCAACAACAGTGGGGCGGAATGAGAAGGCGCTGAAGAGGCGCTTGATGATGGTGCCATCATGACGACCATAGACGAGGTCAGGGTTGTCGAATTTGTTAAGACGGCAAACATCGACTGAGGTCATGAATTCACGGAGTGAAGGGTTGAAGTATTGACCGTTACGGAGGTGGAGAACTGAGTTCCAGAGTTGGTTTTGGAGGTTGCAACGGTGGAGTAAATCACCAACTGGTGTGCGAGTATCGCAAACAACGTCATTGGGGTCTGTGATTAAGTTGTAGAGGAGTTCATAATCAGGACGTGTGGTGAGGGCAGTGTGGTTGTAACGAGCCTTGATGATACCACTCATGTTGGAGTAGAGGAAGTGTTCATCAACAGTCTTAATCTTGGGTAAGAAAAGAGCAGCAACAACTGGGTGGACGTGGTCTCCGGGGTTTTGGAGTGTCTTTTCGAATAAAATACTTTGGAGGAATTGGTCTTCTGTGCCAATGTATTGGATGGCTTGGAGAAGAACTTGAGCGTGAAGGGGTCTTGAGGCATCATTGAGTTTAAGGATTTCTTGGAGGTTGCGGTAATCAGCTTCATCAACCTTGAAGTAGCCTTCAGCACCAGTGGTGATGTTACCGAGGACCTTCATGATGCTAGTCATGGGGGCAATAACTTCACCTGAGTTGGAGCCAGCGAGTTCTTGTTCATAGATGCGTTGGAATTCAGCAAATTCGGCTTCAGATAAGTGGTGCTTCTTGGCGTGAGCACGAGCCTTCATGAGGAGTTGGTGGAAAGGAATGTTTTGTTGGGCATACTTTTCACGAACAGCCATGGCGAATTTCTTGGCTGATTTAACAATAGATGAGTGGCGTTGCATGAAAACGTCTTGGATTTTGCCAACGAGGTCTTCATCCTTGTAGCGTTGACGTAATGCTAAAAGAGCATTGGTGAATTGGGATTTGTTTTGAAGCTTAAAAAGATTGGCAACTTCCATATCAACAGTGCTTCCTGATTTAACTGATGCGGTTCTGCGAGACATATATATATTAATGTTAGAAAAAAAATTTAATAGTTTTTAAACTTAAGTTTCTAAATATAAGTTTTTTAAACATATTTTTAGATTAAAATTTTCTATATATTTATTTATTATAATCTATTTATACTATTTTTAAAACTTTTATTTTTTTATAATATTTTTATAAAAAAGATTGATTTTTTAATTTTTAAAGAATAAGTTATTATATTCTTAATGGACTCTAATTCTAATTCAAATTCTAATTCTAATCTATGGATTAATAAATGGAAACCAAATGACGTAAACGATATAATTGGTAATAAACAAGCTATTTCTAAAATAGATGAATGGTTGTCTAAATTTGATAAACATAATAATAATTCTATAATTATTAGTGGTTATCATGGTATAGGTAAAACATTAGCTATTGAATTATTATTAAAAAAATATAATTATACTAGTAAAGTAATTTATCCAGATGAATTAAAAAATTTTAGAAACGGAAATGACACTGAATTCGACGACTATTATAATTATGAAAATAGTATATTTTCAAAATTTAAGATGGTATCAAAAAATAATACAATTGAGAAAAAAAGAATTGCAATTGTTTTTGATGAAATTGAGTCAATTAGTCTTAGTAGTGAAAAAAAATATGTATTTAATATTTTTAAAATAAATTCTAAAATGAAAAGTTTTCCATTAATTTTTATTTCAAATACAAATCATAGTAAATTATTGAATGATTTAAAAAAATATTGTATGGAAATTAAATTTTTCTCACCCTCTTCATATGATTTAACTAAATTTATACAAAAAATTTGTAAAGAAGAAAAAATAGAAATTAAAAATCATGATGCTATTGAAAAATTAATATTATTTTCACAATATGATGTTAGAAGATTAATCAATTTATTACAAGAATATAGTTATAATTATAAATCATTAAATATTAAAGATATTGAAACTTTTATTGATAAATCTATTATTAAAGATACAAGCGTAGGTTTATTTGAAGCATCACTTGAATTGTTAAATAATGAAAATAATTTTGAGAAAAATTATAAATTATATGAAATTGATAAAGTTTTAATACCTTTAATGATACATGAAAATTATTATAAAAAAATTGTTTCTCCAAAAAATAAAATAACATTTGAAGAACAAATTCAACAAATGGTTAATATGAGTGAATCTATTTCTATTGGAGATAATATTGAAACAAGTATTTATACTGACCAAAATTGGTATTTACAAGATGTTCATGGTTTTTATACTTGTTATAATACAAGTTATATTTCAAGTAAGATGACACGTAAGATAACATCATCAGAGATAAAATTTAGTGCCGATTTAAATAAAACTTCATTAAAAAATATAAATAAAAAAAATATAATGAATTTAGAAAAAATAATAGGTAAAAGAACAATAGAAGAAATATTATTAATTTGTAGATTATCAAATTATATGGTTTCTTCAAAACAATGTCAATATATTTTGGATATATTAAAAAGGTATAAAGAAGATTTTGATATAAAAGATTTAGAACTATGTTTAAAAATAGATAAAACTATTGATTTTATTACATTATCTACAAAAGATAAAAAAGAAATAAATTATTTAATAGAATAATTTAATAATAATTTCTTAGCATATTTAATGGGAAATATAGATATTGATATAAATATAGATATAATTATTTTATTAGTTATATCATTCATTGTTGGAGCATTATTTGGGTTTTATATTAAAACACAACAAAATAAAACAGAAAATTTAATAAATTTAGATGACTCTCGCAAAGTTGAATTAACTAAATGCTGTGATAATCCTAAATGTTACAGTAAACCACCTTATTTAAGAGAAAATTGTCAAAAAAATAAAAACTTAGCTAGAGAAGAACTTGAAAAAGAGTTTAAACAAATGTATACACAAGAAGAGTATTATAAAAAATTAGAAGAATTAGGTATAACAAGTAAAGGTGAATTAACAAATACAAAAATAGATGAAGCTTATTTTGCTAAAATGAATGAAAAAATTATTGTAAATCCTGCATTAGATGAAAAAACAGATGAGACAATTAGAAAAGATGATAGAGATGAAGTACGTGGTTATGATACAGAAAACTTAGCACCATACAAAAACTAATTTTTTTAAATTATTATTAGTTTTTACAAACTTTAAAAATATATTTTAATTAAATTTATTTTTCTAGTTATTAATATAAACTAAAAGATGAACACAGCATGTATGATAGAACTTAAAAAAGAATATACATTATTATTATGTCAAGTATTAACACCTGTTATTTTAGAAGGATTACAACATTTATATAATGAATCAAAGAATAATAGTGCAAAAAATAATATATTAAAAACATTTCAATTATTATTAAAATCTATTCCATCATGGGATAGTGAAATAATTAAAAAAGAGATTGAAAGAATTAATTTTAAAACTAAAGAATATCCATGGGTTACCCAATTAATTCAATCAATTTTTAAATTAAATATATTAATAAATGGATTAGAACCATCAGAAGCAATGAAAAAAGATATAGATATGTCATTATTTATTCATACTATTTATATTGAATGTGCTAGGCAATTTTGGATAGATCCATTTTTATTTTATCATGAATACTCATCATTAGAACAGAAAAAAAATTATTGTGAAATTATGAAAATTATTGGTTGTAGTATTGAAACATCTATAAGAAGATTATTACCATTAAATGCTATTTTTGATAAATTTTTAGGAGATAAACTCTATAATGGAAAATCTTTAGATTTATTTGAAGCATATAATATGCCATTAATATTAGATATACCAATTAAGCTAGAGGAAAAAAATATTGAACCTCAAGAACAAAATATTATTCCTCAAAATATTGTTCCACAAAATATTATTGCACAAAATATTGTTCCACAAAATATTGTTCCACAAAATATTGAACAACAAAATCCTTTATTAGAACATAATATTGCTCCTGAAATGAAATTAAATTTAGAACAATTAATACAAAGACCTGATAATATGCAACAGATGCCACCTACATATTTACAAACAAAAGAAAATGAAGTAGAATGTGCTGAAGATAATATGATGTATGGTGGTTCTAATAATATAAATGAAAAAATTTTAAACATAATTAATAAAAATAATATTTTAACAGATTCAAATGATTATCATAATAATTTTACAGTAAATAATCATTCGGCTGTTGATAGAAACATAGTTCCTAATATGCAACAGATGAACCAAATGAAACAAATGCAACAAATACAACAGATGAACCAGATGCAACAGATGAATCAGATGCAACAGATGCAACAGATGAACCAGATGCAACAAATGAATTTAATTCAACAAATGAAGAACAGACAAAATCAAAATAAACATCATTCAGATAGAAAGTCTTCATCTACTCTTAAACGTATAGTTCATGAGTCTATTAAACAAAGTCATAATACAGCAACTAAAACAAATTCTAATGATAGTGATATTAAAAATAGAATTTTAAAAGATTTAGATTCTGATACAGTAACATATAATCCAGAAGAAAATGCGGAAAATTATCAAGATATTTTTTCAAATAGTGATATGAAGCATACAATTAATACAAATGAAAAAGCAGAAAAGAAATCAAGAGAGAAATTTTTTAATAACTATCTTAATATCTAATATGGTTCACCTTCATTTAAACATACGAGGGTAATAATTTGTCAATAATAGCATATCCCATTGATATAATCATTGAGACTGATAATATTTCCAAATCACTAAAAGCAGTAGAAGGAACATATCTGATTGCGATAAATGCAATTAAACCAATTAAAAAATATTTAATTATACGATTATCAATTATCATTTTTATTATATTATGATATAAAATAAAATATTTTAAATCATATTATAATGATAATTCAAGTTGTAATATTATTAATTATTATAATTATATGGTTACAATATCCACAAACTAAAATAATGAAAAATAAAGATATGCCTCTCTATAAAAAAATATTTAATATTGCTAAAATTCCTGTTGTAGTAATGTGTTTTGTAATTATTATATATAGTTTTTTAAATATTAAGTTAACCAAAAATCCATTAAATGATTTAAATGTCTATATGTCTATCCCTAAGTTTTAAATCTATAGATAAAATCTAAAGATTATTAATATGACTACTAAGAATATTAGATATGGAAATAACAGTCTCTTAATAAAAAAGTTTGATATTAAAAGTATGCCAGATTTCGTTACTATTGCTATGATTGCTAAACGTGCATCTGGTAAAAGTTATTTAACTCGTGAAATTTTATTTCATATGCGAGATATTCCTAATGCGATTGCTATTAGTAAAACAGAAAAACTTAATAAATTTTATTCAGAATTCATTCCAGAATTATATATTTATGATGAATATAATAGTACCATTTTAGATAAAATATATCAACGTCAAGAACAAATAAGCAGTGATAATGAAAGAAGACGTAAGGAAGGTAAAAAAGAAAAAGATGGTCGTTTAATATTAATTATGGACGATTGTATGAGTAGTAAAGGTGCATGGGTAAAAGAACCTCAAATATCCGAATTATTTTTTAATGGTCGTCATTATAAAATGTCTTTTATCCTTACAATGCAATTCTCATTAGGTATACCACCGGAAATGAGAAGTAACTTTGATTTTATATTTTTACTAGCAGAGGATTTTGTTAGTAATAGAAAAAGATTATACGAACATTATGCAGGTATGTTTCCTGATTATAATACATTTTCACAAGTATTTCTTGATTTAACAGAACATTTTGGTTGTATGGTTATTAATAATAGAATTCATAGTAAAGATATTACCGAAAAAGTTTTTTGGTATAGAGCCAAAGAAACTCCTTCCTTTACTATGGGCTCAAGAAAATATAAAAAATATCATGATAAAAAATATGATAAAAACTGGAATAAAAAAATTGAGGTTTTTGATCCCACAATGTTATTATCCAAACGTAAAAAAGCATCCAATTTAATTATTGAAAAAATTCACTAAATAATTAAAGATAAACAATTAATCTTCTGTTGGGCGTTGAAGACCAGCAGTTTCTTCTTTAAGTTTTGTTTCACTTGTCGTACATTCAGTTAGTCTTTCTTCTAATTTCTTAATTTGAATATCAATATTATCTAAACATGTAGTGAGAGTTTTAGCTTCCTCTACATTTTTAGCCTTACTTAATTTCTTAGTAAGTTCTTCCTTATTCTTATTTTGAGCTTCAATATTTTCATTAATATTGTCGATCATCTTTTCAGTCTTTCTTAATTCATGAAATAATTTAGCATTCTTTTGGCTTTCTTCATGACCCTTCATTATAGAATTAAGTTGTTCATTAGCATATTCTGATTCACCAGCTGCTTCTGTGTTTGGTGCAGGGTCAAATGGAAGAAAGTCACCATTGATTTCACCAACAAAAACATGAAAACGGTTATCTTCTTGTTGAACTTCCTTGGCACGATTTTGCGCTTCATCAAGTGTCATATAAACACCTGCAAGACGAATACCTACTACTGTAATTTTATCATTTTGATCCTTTGAACGAAGAAATGAAAAACAACCCCAGTTTTGGCCCTTGGGAATACCAGTGATGAGTTTACGTTGATACGATGTTGTAGACATATAATAATACTTTATAAAATATGTTTAAATCAAAATAATTATTATTTTTTAAACCGTCGGATAGTATTCCCATTTAAGATGTTTACAAAACTTTTGCCATATTGTATCTTGTTCCATTAATTTTTGTGGTTGTAACATTGGAAAGAAACCTAATAAATCATCTCTTTCTAATAATTCACTGAATTTATATAAAATATATGGATATGATAAAAAATTCTTTCTACCTTTTGGTTTATAAATTTCCCATGGTTCTTGAATTTTTGTAAACATTTCAATAAATGTATCTTCTGTATCTTTGTCTATTTTAGGTGGATTTACATTTACTAATTTATTTAATATGAAAGGTATATGTTCATATAACTTATTATAACCTAATTTTTTCAATATATCTTGCATCTTATCTCTACCTATTGATGATATATCTATATTTTTATACTTGTTTAATTCAGTAACAATGTTTTCAAAAATATCATCTGTTATTTCAGTTATTTCTTTTGCTTGTAATTGATTTAACCATTCCTTAAAATGATTAATGCGTTTATATGGCGAATATTCTTTAATTTGCCTATCTTCATCAATAATAACAAATTCCATATGTCCACATTCTGGACAAATATAACTTGAATCTTCAACTACTAATGTTTTTTCAACATTACAATCATCACAATATTTAATTCTGTTTGTCCCATCGTCTTTATTTACTCTAACTCCCTCAATCCTTTGACAGAATTTATCAAATAAAACAGCTTTTGTTAATCCAGTATTTAGATTATTTGAATTACCAGATTTATTTTGTTTATTAGAATTTGGTTTTAAATATTCTAATATGTTTTTAATTTCAGTCGTTTGTTTTGTGTCCCTTATTGTATAATATTCTGTTAATAAATCACCTGTTAAATCATAATAATTTATTTCATCCATATTCTCATTCATGTGATTTATTTCTTCTTCTAATTTCTTTTTCTGATTTAATAAATCAGCCCTTTTTTCTAAATCAAATAGACCATTTTGTTCGCGTTGTTTATCTATTTTGAATAAATCTTCATTTATTTTTATTAATGTCTGATTTAGTTTATCTATTGATTTTTTTTTGTTATCTATTTGTTCTATTTTTTTCCTGTGTTTTATTTCGAGAGTATTTGAGTCTTTCATATTATGTTGTGTTTTAGGTGTTTTTTTTATCCGAAAATTGGACATTAATATAATTATTAATATTAGCTTTAAATATATTAAATAATATTTAATATTATAAATCTATTTTTTTTAATTCTTCATAAATTTCATCAATTATATAATGTAATGGTTTATTTTCTTTCATTCTAAATATTTTTACTGAATTATACCAATAATTATTATTATCATTAGACCATCTCCAATCTGAACCATAACCTAATAATAACCATGTGTTAATATTCATTACTCCTGCTAAATGAACTATTGATGTATCAATTGATATTAATAAATCTATATTTTTTAGTATACAAATTGTATCTTCAAAAGGCTTATCATAATCTATATCATAAAAATTAATTTTAAAATCAACTGTTTCATCTTTAATTGTTTCTATTTTATGTAAACTAATCAGCTCAATTTGTAATTCTGATAATTTTTTAAAATATGTCAAAGGAATATTTTTATCAATAAATGAAGATAATAATCCATTATTTACAATACCTACCTTAAATTTATTAAAAGCTAATTTTTCATTCCAATAATTTAATTTTTCTTCATTAACTTTTATATAATTTATCGTATTTGGTTTAATATGATTTTCATCAGATATTTTTAATATATAAGGTAGTGACATAATGTATAATTTATAATCATATAATGAAATAACAACATTATCTATTATTTCTATATTATTATAAGTTTCAAATAAATTAGATACAGTATTTTTACAAAAATAATCAATTTTCATATCAGGATATTTAGATGATAATTCTATTATAAATCTATAAAACTGAATATTATCACCAATACCTTGTTCATATACTATTAATAATCTGGAACACTCTTTTATTCCATCCCAGTAATCTACATTAGGTATATCAACTCTAGCTATCATTTTAGTTTGTTCGCAATAATTATTTTGCAATCTATTTTCATATAACTCAAATCCAATTTTAAATTTCTTTTGTGCCAGATATGAAAAACATTTATTATATCTAATAATATGATTATCTTCTGCTTTATCATAATAATTAATAGATATATCATATTCTTTCATATAAAAATAAATATCACCTAATATCTTATAATTATTTTTATTAGGTTTTATATTATTTGATTTTATATAATATTTAAGAGCAGATTTATAATCTTTAATTTTACCATAACAAAAACCTATATTATTTAATAAATCTGGAATAGGTTTATTTAATAGTGGCAAAATCTTTTCAAAGTTTTTAATCGCCATATCATATTTATTTAAACCAAAATAACACATTCCAATTTTATTTAATAAAAAAGGTTCATTTGGTTTTTTAATTAATACATTCAGATATATATTTAATGCATTTTTAAAATCACCAATTGTTTCATAATCTTCGGCAATTTTTATTTTACTATCCATTTAATTATAATTATAATATTCTTTTATTTCAATTATATCTGAATTAAAATAATTATTTATTTTATTTTTTATTAATGCTCTTGTATCGTTGTTTATATATACACTTCTTGCTAAATTTATAAATTCATTATCAAATTCTTTTTTAAATTCTTTAATTCTAATACTGTCCTCAATTTCCCATAATTTTTTATTTATATTATATAATTCACTAAATAATTCATTATTAAGATTGTATTTATTAATTTGTTCTTTTAAATAATCTAATTCTTTATTTATAAT
>JACCDM010149050.1_pt1 | contig 41735 bp, 75 predicted proteins | sample 7445851 | NCBI WGS metagenome assembly JACCDM01 (sample SAMN15323438, study PRJNA562643) | freshwater metagenome | isolation source: river surface water | place: USA:Blue River Watershed | collected 2017-08-16
ATTTCTTCTCCTGTTCTGGTTTGATGAGCATATCAGGGCATGTGCCAGTGGCTGTGCAGATGGGTGGCTTGCACTCAGCGTTTTCCCAATTTTTGGGGTCTTGGCATGGATACCTGAATCGGTCTTCGCACCCTGTCAAACACAGGATTGTCAGAAGTATCACTGCGGTCTTTGTCACGTTGCTTCCTTTCAACTTCACGCCTTAATTTCTCAAGCTTTTCCACTTGCGTCTTGACCTCATGCTTGGCCTCCAAGACATCAAGGTACAGCATCCCCATGATCGGAAGCATCAGGGCAACCAGCACGCAAGCAGCAATCCACCCCATCAGATCTTCCCCAGTCTTGCGACGAACAGGAACCACGCCCACAGGTACAGGAGGAACAAAAAAGTTATTACGAGGTATGCTGACTTTGCTTGGAAGTCCCTTTTTTCCTCCTCCCGTTGCCATCTCTTAAACCTTTCTTTGGCCTCCTCCTTTAGTCTGGCCTCCTCTTGTTCCTCTGCAATTGTTTTGCGCATCTTAAACACCTTGCTGTACAGATCGCCCATACCAGGAGTTTGATACACCATCACTTCCCTGATCTCAACTTCTAGCGCAGCCATCTGGTCCAAGGCCATCACACGTTTCAGTGCGGCTTCCATCAAGTTGGCATCAGGGTCGTATACGCTCTTGCTTTTCTCTTCCTCTTCTCTTATGTGTGCGGCAAGTTGCTCTTGAAGTCTGAAGAAGTCAGTAAGGTGCTTAATGATGTCGGCTTTGATTTGCGTTTCATCAACGGCAACATACTTTTCTTTCTTCTTTTTCGCCACAGGCTTGGGCGCAACAGGCTTTGAAGAACCGCCAAACATCTTGGCCAGCTTGCCCCAAAAACTGTATAGCTCTTTGCCAACTCCAACAGCTTCGTCAACAGTTGCTTTGATTTCAACAAATGACTGTTGCGCTTGCTGGAAAAGAGAGCACCCCTCCTTGATTGCTGCCACACAGGCGTTGGCTGCGAAAAGGATGCTGATTGGATCAATTTTTAATTCTTGCCAAGAAAGTTGTGAGAGATGAAGCCAATGACTGAACTGATGCCAGACACAATGGCCATGCCCATCCAAACACCACCCTTGCCTTTGTTGACCAAAGCAATGAGTTCTTCAATCGACTTTTCCATCTTGTCGATTTTCTTTTCCAGGTTGTCTACCTTGGCCGTCAGTACGCCATAGGCAATGGGATCAATCTCACTCATGATGTTTTCCTTATTGCTTCAACTGCAATGGGTCTGTCAGACCACGAATCAAATTGCCGCCACCGCCACCGCCACCAAGTTGAGGAGATGCCTGCAAGGATGGGGGGACAGCAGCCATAGGCAAAACAGGCAGTGCGGCTCTCTGAATAATGCCACGTTCTTTACGAACATCTTTTGGAATATCGCTGTACTTTGGCTTTGTCATCACACTTTGATAAACCTTGTTCATTTCATCATGTGACTGAAATGGCTTTCCTTCGTTGTATTGATTGATAAATGCTTGAGCTCCTTCAACGCCATAACCCGAAGTTAACCAAGTCATTCCTTTGCCCCACCCTTCAGGCATATCCATTTTTGCTTTTGGGGCTTTTGCTGGTGGCTTGACTGGTTTCTTTTTTTCTTCGACAACTTCAGTTGCTACAACTGATACAGGCTCTGATACAACAGGAGGAGCAATGCCTACAGGGGCTTGAGAAACCACGGGAGGCTGAATAGTCGACGCTTGTGCTTGCAATTGATTGGAATACTGCTTGGCAACAGCTTGGGCTTGCATTGGGTCAACAACAGTCACACCTTCTAGGCCAAGACCTTTCTTGGCTTCTTGAAATGTGAATGGAAATTTCTTGTTTATCTCAGCCTCAATGATGGCTTCTTTTGGAGAAAATTTCTGTTGAGCAGCTTGGGGAAGCTTGTTGTCTGGAACAGTCTCCATTGGCACATCTACGGTGCGGTCAATTGGGGCTGACTGACCAAACATCCTGGCCTTCAATCCGCTTTTTTCCAAAGCTTTGTCAGCCAACTTGTACCCACCATAAACCGCCAGAGGGATTCCCAGCAATTGAGCATTTTCAAGATTGAAGACTTGGTCGGTTAATGAATTGCCTTGATCCTGGCGAGCCTGGGTCATGGAGCTCAAATCAGCTTGAACAGACTGAGCAGGAGCCGCAGCCATAGAAGGAGCCGCCGTCTCTGGTTGGGTCATAGGAGAGCCGCCACCACCCGCCTGAGATGATGGCTTGAGGGCTGGAGGAGGCACAGCAACAGGCGCACTCTTCTCTTCATCAATTGCTTTGACATCTGCATCGATGGTGGCTTGGTCAACACCAGCCTCCCTGAGTTCGGCAATGAAGGCTTCTCTATCCTTTTGTGATTTCCAGCCCATCATTTACCTCCATTGGTATATTTTTTCCGAGCAGCTTCACGAGCGGCTTTAACACGAGCAGATTCTTCTTCTGCATTCAGTTGGCCAGATGGGCTAACCGCACCAGGCTTGCCTTTGTTCATCGCTCGTTCGTCAGCGCCAGTAATACTCACCATGCCTTGAGGAATGTTTGTTCCTGGTGCGGCAATGTATGGGCGACTAATCACATCAACAATTTTTTGACTTGTCTCTTTTTGCTTGTTTTTGTACCAAGCAGTTTTAGTGAAAGCGTTTTCCAATTCTCCTGGCTCTGGAACATAGTCGCTGCGGATAGACTTAGCCTGATCCATTTGCTTATTGCGCCATGCATTAAATTCTTGAGCAACATCTACGTTGAATTGCTCTTGAATTGCTTGAGCAAGCACACGCTGATTTGGGTCACGCATGGCCGCAGCAGTGGTTGGCACTGTAAACAATGGATTGCCGTGATCTGCGGCAATTGTTGCGTTGATTGTTTGAATCTGTTTGCTGAGATTCAAAGCTTCTTGCAGCTTGGTAAACAACTCTGGCTTGTTCTTGAACAGACCAATTTTGGTTGCTTCCAATAAATTTTCTTGCGTCTGCTGATATGACTTTTCCAACTGTCTTCCAACATTTGATCTGTCCATCAATTGAAGCAAAGTGTTGCTGCTGAATGTGTTGCCAGCCTTGTCAGACAATTGAATGTTGGCGTTTGCACTAAGTGCTTTTTTGAGTTGGTCTTCGCTTACTGGACCAGCACCTAAACCCAAGGCTTTTCTGTCTTCAGCAGACAGGCTGTTGCCCTTTGTTCTTGTGGCGCTGTCAATAAAGTCTCTGCCATCTTGGATGCTTTTGGAATCAGAGATGGTCCCCGATGTGAAGCCAGCAATTTTTTGGCGGTCATCTGGAGTTAAATCAGGCGTCTTCATCAACTCTTCCATGATATTGGTGTATCTTTCCACCAATGGAGCCTTTGATCGAGCCGCAGTGTCAATGGCGTTGTACGCCTTGTTTGCTATATTGTTTTGCTCAGTATTGAATTTCTGCTCTTCCTGTCTGGACTTCCAATACAAAGTATTTTCAAGAGCAGACACACTGCCTCCCAATTTTGCATACTCTTGCATTGGAATGATGATGTCTGACTCAAGGTCACGAACAGAAACAGGCTCGCCCAGCGCATTGATCTTTTTCTCGACCATGCGACCAGTTGAAGGCAAATACTCAATTTTTGTTTCGATCTTGCCGCCAGTGATTGTTTGCATAGCACCAATCTTGTCACCAGCGATATACATCATGAGTGCATCACCGTAGCGAGGCTCATCTCTTGATGTCTTGTAGCTTTTCAATGCAGCCAAACGACCTTCTGGCGTGTTTGGATTCACATCTTTCATGATGCGCTGAAACTCAGATTGGCCTTCCTTGACTCTTTTGGCCAATTCAGCAGCAGCCTGACCTTCTGGGGTGTTCGCATATCTGCGAGAAAAACTATCCAAGGCAACTGGATCTTTGTTGGCAATTGCTGAGTCAACCTGATCTTTTGGGTTGGCCGTGACAATTGCATCCGTGACTGGCACAGGGCTAACTGGCGCAATTGGCTGTGCGTTTTGCACTGGCGCAACAACAGGAGCAACTGGCGAAGAGGCAATTGCTGTAGGAGGGGGCAAAGGTGTAAGTGTGCTTGTTGCCATTATGTTGGTATCCCAAAAAGCGCAGGAAGAATTTTGGCAAGAATGGCTTGGCCAAACCCGCCACCTTCTTTGTTGCCGTACTGCGGCAAATTAACATTACCTGGAGGAGGTGCTGGCTGCGATGCCATTTGCAACATGCTTGTGTCTGTGGCCGATGATGAGGGCGCAAAAGTGTTTGGACCAGTGAATGTTGATGAGGTCTTTAATCCCATCGCCTCATCTGCTTGATCCATCAGTGATGGACCCTCCTGAATTGGCGCTTCACCAAATACTGGCGACTGCATGTATGGTGCATTTACGGCATTTGGATCAATTGCCATGATTGGCTGAATTGAATATGGCTGATCTGGAGCAACAGAACCAACGGGCTGGCCGCCTTTGTTCTTGTTTTCCATTTCTTGTTTTTTTTTGCCAACATCATTCAAAAAGCCTTGCAGACCAGATTTGTCGATTGCGGACAAAATGGCAAAGTCCTTCACTCCCTTTAGTGCCTCACTAAAGGGGTTGTTTCCAGTCATGAAGCGTCTTTCAGAGCCAAGCTGGCTCATTCCTATCCCGTCGAATGATGTTGCCATGATTGCTCCTTAGAAGCCAAAGCCCTTGGACTGGCCTTTTTGTGTTGTACCTTGAGTACCAGTGAACACAGGCGTAGTGTTGGATTGAGGGATGCCGTACACCACAGACGCATACTTGTTGTAAACGTCTTGTGGAGCGCCAGCCAGGCCCACACGGGAGGCAACAGCGGTCAGTGCGTTTGTCAGTCCAGTTTGGCCAACACCCGCCAGTTCTTTGGCGGCAGCAGCACGGTTGGCCTCAACACCAGCAGCAGCAGTGGCAGCAGCAGTGGCTTGACGCTGGGTATTCAGGGATGCCAAGTTCTTGTCAGCCAGGGCCATTCGTGCGCCTCCCATGCCGCCAGCGCCACCGTACATGGCATTCTGTGTGTTTTGCAATTCACGAGACTCTTCACGCCCTTTTTGCAAAGCAGCTTCGACTTGCTGTTCTTTGTATTGAGGTCCAAACAATGATGCAAGCCCCGCCACGCCAGTGCCAAGAGCGCCAGCACCCACAGCCTCTTGCAAAGCACTTGTGCGGCCAGCAGTGTCCATTGCTCGGCCAGCAGCGGATTCAACAGCAGGAGAAACTTTGCCAAGTACACCTTCAGCGCCAGCCACGGTTCTTTGATACGCTGGAAGGGCTGTGCCTTTAAGGAAGTCAGTTTGTGTTCTGAGCAGTTCTTTTTGCTCAGGTGTCATTTGCACCGTTGTTTGTTGTGTGCCTGATGATTTTCCACCACCCATGATTACGCTCCTTTACCCTTGCCAGTAGGGGTTTTTGTCGATTGATTACTGATCTGCCCAACTGTGTTGGTGTACGGATTTGTGTTGGCCTCACTACCTGTTGTGGCGACAAAGGTTGGGTTGACTGGAGCCAATCCAGCGTTTCCATTGGTGTTGGGTTGGCCAAGTCCTGGCTGACCAGACAAACCAGACAAGGAAATGGTCTTGGTTTCTGAACTGGGCGACTCGCCAGCACCCTTTCCTGCGGGTTGTGATGTCTGACTTGACTGTACTTGTGCTGACTGAGCGCCCATGATTTCCCTTATCGGAAGAATTTGCCAACCATCCAGCAAACCGCTGAATAACGTGTTCCTTCTTCAATGTCCTCAACACCATGTACGAGGAAGCTTGGGAACACCAGAACCGTGCCTTTGCTTTGCGGGGGATAGTACTTGTCGTGCCCGTTCTGGATATAGAACTTGCCACCCTTGAAATCGTCGTTCAGGAAGGCCAATACTGTGAGTTTACGACAATCATCGCCATGTGCCAAGAAAGTATCCACATGGGCCGTATATCGGCCACCAGTGGGGTAGATCAAGAACTCAGCTTGGTTGGCGTGGGTGATGTCAAACTTCCAGTGATGAAAGTTGGCAGCAAGACCAGCCGCAGCCAAACGGCCGCCAATATCCTTGTAGGTGGGTAACATAACCCGCTCTACATTGCGGATGGATTTGTCAATTGCTCCAGACCCCGTGCCAATCACAGGAGGCTCTTTTGGGACAGCAGACTGGCTGTACAGCTTGATCAAGGAATCACATGCTTGCTCGGTCAGGATGTCGGTATAAACAACCTGTTGCATGTCTTGATGTGGCAGATTCAGGCTTGGGCGCTTGTCAAATTTCCACTCTTTGTGCGGTCCATCAGCATCAACATAATGAAGAAATACCTGTGCTTGCCACTCACCCTTGAACTTCTTGCGCCAATGGTACTTGTCCATCCCACGGTACAAAACAGCATCACCCACAGCCATTTTGATCTTGCTGGCGTTTGCACCGCCTTCGTCACCCATGTAGATGGGCCACACTTTGCCTTCAAAGCCAAGAGTGATGGTTGCGCTTATTTCGCAAGCTGGTCGGTCAGTGTGGATCTCAAGCTTCTCTCCTGGCTGATACAGGCGGGCGTAGCTGTACGTTGGCAGCAATCGTTTGCCAGCGTACTTTTCAAAGTGCGGCAACAGGTCAACAAGAAGTTTGTCAAACGCTATTGCACCATGAACGGCTTCAGACTTAGGGCACTGAGTATCTTTGACCGTAGCTTGCTGTGAAACCAACCGCTTCAGTTCGGCAGTCAATTCTTTGCAATTTTCAATATCAAGGAAATCCTTGAGGTGTACATACTTTTCAATAGAGAACTGAGACAGTTGATTACACATTAAGGCTCCACGGTTGGTTCTAGTTGAGGAATAGGCTTGATTGTCTCGTCAGCAGGGTCATACCAAAATTGATCTGCCTTTGTATCATTTGAGCAATTAACCCAAAACAAAGGTGGAGCAACGTCAAATTGATTGACTTCAACTTGAGCAATTCTGTATCCAGTTTCTCTTGGCTCAATTGGTGAAATAAGTGCTTTCATTAGTAAAACTCCTCAACAATGACGTATCCAGCCGTGCCATCACCTCCAGTGGGTGAACCACTACCAGCACCGCCACCACCACCGCCATAACCAACAGCATCACCTCCAGCACCCCCAGGATTGCCCGCCACCCCCCCTCTCCCCCAAGTTAATGCGCCATCACCGCCCGCACCGCCTACTGATCCTGTCGTAATAGGTTGACTTGGACTTCTATCGCCAGGAACTCCTGGAAGTCCAAATACAGATGGACTTGGTGTGATACTTCCTCCTGGATTGGGATTGCCGTTATTTGCTGGACCACCAGCACCACCTGTTGCGGTAATAAATGCGCCAAAACTTGATGCGCCACCTGAAGTGCCAGGAACTGCTGCTGGGCTGGGAGAAACACCACCAGCGCCTGCCGAACCTACAGCAACAGACTGTGGACCTGGAATAGACGGTGCTGGAATAAATGCAATGCCATAAGCGCCACCACCACCACCATTTCCTGCTGGTCCATTTGATGGTTTTCTTCCACTACCACCACCACCACCGCCACTCATGACAGTTACTCTTACCGCTTTTAATGCTGGGTCTTTTGTCCAAGGTGATGGGCTTGTGTAAATTGTCGTTACAACTTCGCCTGGACTTGCAGATGCCTGAACCGTGGAATCTGGAAAGGTGACTCCAGAAGATCCAATACTTGTTGTTGCCATGTCTTCTCCTTTTTAGCCAGCAGTAATAGTGCCAGCAGATGAAATTGTCACAATGGTTGTTGCGCCATACTTGACAATCAAATTTCCACCAGACTCTTCAATAGTAAAATTGGTCGTTTGCAATATTGGTGCAGATCCATCGATGTTGATAGGCCAGCTTCCAGTTGCTCCAGTTCCATCAGGGGCTGGAATATCAGTGCCAATTGCCAAACCAAGATTGGCTCTTGCTGCTGAAGCTGTGGATGCGTTTGTGCCACCCTTGGAGACAGGAACTGGCGAACTCAATTGAGTTGGCGGTACTTGCCCTGATGTGTCAAGGCTGTTGGCAAAATTTGCCAGATTCATTGCTTGGGTCATTTTGAGCCTTTCAGCATTTCAACTTCAGATTTTAGGCGTTCAAGTTCTTTTTGCATATCGTCAAACAACTCTCTCATGCTTGGCTTGTGCTCAACATAGACTGGCATATCCATACCCAACACACCAGCGCCACTCAAAGAAGATGCAGATGCCTCGCCAGAACTTTTGAATGACACAAATTGTGATGGCTGACCACTGAACGACAAAGCGCCAACCGATGTGTAGCTGTACAGCAATGCACCTGATCCAGCCATTGTGTAATCTGTTCCAGGCTTAAGCAATGACCCATTCAGCCACATCAAATGCGAGTTTCGATAAAACTGGGTTGGGAACACCACACTAGTGTTTGCATACGTTGTCTGCGTGTAGTTCTCAGAGAAGATCAAGGCGTTTGCATTGTTGAAAGCAAACACCACAATGTTCATGTTGCCACCAACTGATGGAGTGATCAGTTCATAGCCTTGGTTTGTCCCAATGTAATCAAAATCGCTGTCAACAATCAAAGCACCGTTGATAAACAGCACCTCAGAGCCATCGACGTTTGTGCTTGGAATAATTGTTTGGCCAAATGAAAGTGTTTCCTGTTGAACAACAAAAGGCACTTTGTCTGCCGATGTGGCTGCATCAATCAATCTGATGTAGTACATCTGAATAACGTCATTCAGTTCACATGCGCTTGACAAAGTTACTGTTGTTGAAGTTCTTGAGTAGTCGCTACTTGGGTCAAGAAATGATCCATTTCTAAATACCAATATTTGATCAGGCTGTGCATTTGAAAAGCTGAAAGCAGTCTGTCCAGCAGTTGCATATGTTTGCAGTGTGCTGTACAAAACCGTATCCAATGCGGCAGCTTGAATGATTCGACCAAACTGATCAACCTCGATAACAGATGTTCCCGCAGGATCAAATGAGTATCCGCCAGTTTCTCTACCCTGACCGTATGGGTCAAGGTTCAAATTGACAATTCCATTTGCACCAAGGTTGGAATAGCCAATTCGACCATCAGTTGGACTTGTGATGCTTGTCACAATCAAGCCAGATCGGCTGTACACATCAATTGATGGGTTTGCGGTGACGGTTTGACCAGTCTGATTGACCCAGCCAGTCAGATCTGGAGCATCATTTGAGAGGTTGAATTGTGCGGTGTTGCCGCCCGTGGTTCGCACCCACAAATTGAAGCCGCTTGCAAAAGTTCCACCAGCAGCAAACCAAAGATAGTCGGCAGGGTTGTTGTCAATTGCAATGATGTCAGATGCCTGAAGGCCAAAATAGGTTTTGCCAGCAGGATCTGAAGATATGCCAGTTCCAATATCATCGTCCGCATATTTGATCAACAGATACCTGTAGGGTGATTCAATGATCAGTGGCGACGAAGAGATGATGCCAAGCTCATCAACAGCACCCAGCGTGGCCACATCCAAATTGACTGTTGTCCCATAGATGTACGGGATGTAACCGATTGGCTTGAATTGAGCTGGAACAAATGAAATGTTGCGGCCACCAAATGACCGATAGAACAACTGATTGGTTGTGCCAAAGTCAAAAGGTGACCACTCGTAGACCGTTGGGTCTGTTGAAATAGTGTTGTCAGTTGATGTGGCCAAGCCATAAAACAACTTGTTTGTTGGGCTGTCACTTAATCCTGCGCCAGCACTGTCATCAGCAAACTTGACATTCATCCACTGATCAAACGGCTTGAATGGGTTGTCCAGATCGATGGAGCGAAGCGGGACAAGTCGCCAGTTTTGATTCAGATCAGGCGCTTCTTGTGAAGCTGCAAATGTGGCGTGTCTACCACCAGCAGTGACCACCCACAAAGTCTTTGTTGCGCCAAAACCGCCAGTCACCTGAAACCAAGTGTATTGATTTGGGTCTACGCTTTCTGTGACCGTGTTGGTGTTATACAGACCAAAGTACAGACGGCCATATGGGTTGTCGCTGAAGTTCAGTCCAGCAGGGCTGTCTGCATACTTCACATCCAAGTATCGATACTGATACTGAATCAGCGTTCCGACAACATTGGAAATGAAGCCTGTAGACGGGTCGTTGTTGACAGGGTATTGACCTGGAGGAGTACCAGATCCAAGGTTGGCCAAGATGTAATTAACCGCCTCGGCAATCTCCGAGATCGTTGGGTTTCCATCAAGGGCAAATGGCATTAGAACGCATCCTCAACAACGGTGGCTTGCCAATTCATGGCAGTCATATTCCAAGTGTCGGTGGCATCATTGGATTCCACCTTAATTGACACGGTCCGAACAGAGTTCTGTTGGGTTGTGACCCAAGGATTGTCGGTCACAACGCTGACAGTGCCTGTTTGGCCATACACAGGATCTTGGGCGGTGGAATTTGAGCCGCCAACCGTGATGTCAACATTGCCAGAGCCAGCGATCTCAGGCAAGACCCTGTGGATGTATGTTTTGCAAGAGTAGGGCACGGGACCTTTCTCTGTCTGCAAGACCACGTTGTTGCGCTCAAACAAGGCGGGAATTGGGTCGCCATTGAATGAGTTGCCTTGGCCAGTTTGGTTCAAGGTTGCGCCTGACACACCGCCACGACCATAAGTCACGCAACGTGAGGCGTACATGAATGCAGCTTCATCAGTGTTGTAAACAGGCGACTCACAGGCATTGCAAGCACCATCAACATCCTTTGGCGCATTCCAGACATTGAGGTCATACCGCCAAGACAGCATCTTGTTGCACCAGCCTGTGCTGTTCAAGTCAGGATAGTAAATCTCGATCTGGTATTTCTTGGTGTTGTTGACCACAAACAAACGCTCGCCATAGGTTGGACTGAGGTTGTCAAAGAAGTAGTTTCTGACCTTTTGGTTGCCCAGCGACTGAAACTGAGATCCATCAAAAACCCAGATGTCTCGGCTGTCAACACCGTAGACGTTCTGGTCGGTGTTGGCCCAGCAGTTGTTGTTCAGAAGTCCACGGCCTTGGTTGAACAGGCGAACACCAAAAATGGGTGCTGTGCTGCTTTGGTAGGCGATAGGGCTAAACACTACGGTGTCCCAGTAGGAGCAGACGTAGAAGTTGCCACCAAGGAAAAAGCCATCGATCAGAGGCCCACGAACGGGCACTTCTTGCTCGTTGGCAATGTTGGTCAGGGTTGGCTCCCAGGTGGCTGGAACGCCTGTCAGAGCGAAGGCTTGCGACCATCTGACGGTGGTTGGGTAGTTGACAGTGACGCTGGTGTCCAAGTCCTGGGTCAGGTTGCCAGCAATCAAGATGTTGCCCACATTGGGTGAGCAGAAATTGCGCATAAACCCAGCACGGGTGGCCACGACGCCAGACCCGTAGTTCCAGACGTAGTTGTCGGGCGATGTGTCGTAGAGCCTGATTTCTGTGTCTGTGGGGCGGTAATACATCGGTGGGCGCAGGGTGTCATTGATGAAGAACACGCCACCTACCCAAGATGCAGTGATGTTCAAGTCATCGTTATACCCAGAAAGCGCAGCCGATGGATTGGCTCCATAACCTGGAGTTATGTTGGTGATGCCAAATTGATTGATTTGATACCAGCGACCTTCACGAGTGGCTGCGATGTAAACCCAGTTTGCCTCAGTGCGGAAGTTGCCATCAATAAAGATCGTGTGGCCAGGAATGGCCGACAGAATGAATTGCTCGCCATTGATTTTCTTCATGCCACGCACATCAGCCTCAACATTCAGGCCGCTGTTGTATTCGTTGGGTCCAAGAGCGTTGCTGGGAACATCGGGCGTGAAGCTCATGTTCGTGAATGGTGTGCGTAGGCGGCTGTAATCAGACATGCTGTTCCTCAGTCATTTGCTCCAAATTGCGCATCAACCGAGCGTCAGAAGGGTTGAATTCCAGAGCTTGCTTGCAGTATTCAACTGCCTTGTCTTTCATGCCCAGATGCCAACAGGCAATAGATGCCAAATCATAAGGCTTTTCTGTCCAAACAGAGGGGTCCATTGTGTACACGGCAGCCTTGTTGGTAATAGCCAGGGCTGACATTGCCGCTGAGTAGCACTCTGGCCACATGCTCATGCGGTAGCAGAACATGGCCAACTCGACCCAAGGCTCACGGGTGTCTGGGGCTTCAGCACATGCCAAGCGCAACCACTTCAAAGCCGCCCAGTCTTGTTTGAGTTCAGCATGGGACTGGCCAAGGAGGCGCATGGCGTAGCACCGCTCGTTCTGCCATGTGGCCTGAGGCATTTGAAGGTACTTGTTCAGGGCGGTGATGGCATCACCCCAGCGACGATTGAAAGTCAGTTCACGGGCGTGATAGAAGGCATTGCGGGGGCAATTAGGATCTTCTTTGACCGCCACGTCGAGCAAGTCCATATATTGGCCTCTCGACTTGGTTGGGTCTGGGTGATGGCTAACCAGAAGCATATCTGTGTGCGCCCAAACCTCTTTAGTTCTGGGATCAGGTACTGGATATTCGTGACAAGGATGATGCCAAAAATAGCCATGACGATGATGAATTTTTTCGTAGTAGAAAGCAATTCCACACCCCCAATCAAACTTGTAGCGAAGGCGAGTTGTGTCTGCCAACCAGACACGCTCGATCTCTTTACGCCATCCTGGCTCCAAGACTTCATCAAGGTCAAGTGAGATGCATACATCTACGTCATCAGGAAGCAAAGCAAGAACAGCTTCACGGGCTTTGTCAAAGCGCCAAGGTTTGATGCGGATTTCTGCAACGGCAGCACCACACTCTTCGGCCAACTCAACCGTCTTGTCAGTTGATCCTGTGTCGCCAATCAAAATGATGTCGGCATCTTTGGCTGACTCACAGAATTTTTTGACAAACTGCTCTTCGTTTTTGCTGATGGCATAGACGGCAATTTTCATTTCCTGACTTCCTTTTCAAGTTCAATTAGGCGCTTGGCCAATTCAATACATGCCACCAAGGCGGCATTGCCATATGCAACAGACAGATAACCGCTTTCGCTTTCGGATACTGCAAGCTCCAAAGCTTTTTGCAATGATTGCGCTGACACGCCAACCTGACGAACAGCAATCGGAGTGTCTTTTCGGGTGTAAGCGCCATGCTTGACAAGAGCCAGCAATTCAAGAAAGTCGGCTGGAAGATCTTCCCAATCTTGCTTCAGTCGCTCATCTGATGAGCCACCCACCGTTACTGCTGTCAAAGTGCCAGTCGATGGCGTGAAATAAACGGCAGATGTTGTTGAAACGGTTGGGGTTTGGTTTGACCCAGCAGCAGCCACGCCAACAATGTACTGATCTGTGGCAGCAGTGCTTGCAGTGGCGTTGATTGCGTTGCTTGGGCCAGGATCACCCTGAATGCCTTGGATGCCTTGCACCCCCTGAGGTCCTGTTGGCCCAGCAACAGTCGAGTCTGCCCCTGTAGGACCAGTTGGACCGACAACAGTAGAGTCTGCGCCTGTAGGACCAGTTGGACCCGTTGGACCAGCGACAAGTGAGTCTGGTCCTGTAGGGCCTGTTGGGCCAGCAGCGCCAGCGTCTCCTTGGATGCCCTGAATGCCTTGCGGTCCAGTAGGTCCTTGCACACCCTGAATTCCTTGGGCTCCCGTAGGTCCAGTAGGACCAGTTGGACCAGCAATGGTTGAGTCTGCACCAGTTGGGCCAGTTGCTCCCATAGGTCCAGTGGGCCCAGTCACGCCAACTGTTTGCACAACAGCAATCAGTTGATGATTGTTTGCAAATCCAGTTGTGCCAGTGCCAGACGATGTGTCAAATGAAACAGCGTATGTGACCGACACGTTCGGATCAACCGTTGGGTTTGCGGTCAGCGTCCATTTTTGGTAATTGTTTGAGTTGGCGGCATCTTGCAAAATGACAACGTCACCAGTCTTCAGCAAAGACAAAAACAAATCAACATCAATGTTGTTGGAAGTCAGATGGCTGAACACCAAGCTTGTGGCAGAGATTTGCGTGGCGTTGTTCCAATACAAATGGCCACTCGTTGGAGTGCCAGATGTTTGATTGGTGTCGGCCTGATACTGGTAGAAAGAAGACGAGTTGCCATCGGCTCCTGTAGCACCTGTTGGACCTGTTGGGCCTGTAGAGCCAGTCGCACCAGTGCTTCCAGTGCTTCCAGTTGGACCTGTGGGCCCTTGAGAGCCTGTAGGCCCTTGAATACCCTGAACACCTTGGTCACCTTGAATACCCTGAGGTCCAGTCGGGCCAGGAACAGTTGAGTTTGCGCCAGTCGGGCCAGTCGGGCCTGTGGGGCCAGCAACGGTGGAGGCTGCGCCTGTAGGTCCCGTAGGCCCAGTAACGCCCTGAATGCCCTGAGAGCCAGTTGGCCCTTGGATGCCTTGAACACCCTGAACACCCTGAACGCCTTGAGGACCTGTTGGGCCTGGGACTGTGGAATCTGCGCCTGTTGGCCCTGTTGGCCCTGTGGTTCCAGTTGGGCCCGTGGCTCCAGTTGATCCAGTTGCACCTGTGGGGCCTGTAGGACCGATTGGTCCTGTTGGGCCAGTGGGGCCAGTTACGCCAAAGCGAACAGTGTTGCCGTACAGACCGCCTGTTTCAGCGCCTGGAGCGGCCACGGCAGAGCCGTTGGGACTCTTACCGTACAGCCCTGGTGTCTCGGCTCCAGATTCCGCAATCAGTGCGCCTGTGCCGCTGTTGCCGTAAAGACCGCTTGTGGCCATGTCTTACCTCACTTAAAGCTGTAGCGATAGTCACGGGGCTGGAATTCAGAGGTGAGGTGGCGATCACCACCAGACCACTTGTCCTTGAAGTTCTGATCTTCAATCTTGCCGTAGGCATCGTTGAATCGGCCATCCCATTTCTGGGCTTCTTCGTTGTTTTTGTTCTTGTCGTAGTACGCCCACAATGTGCCGTACATGTAGCCTTCAGGGAAAGATGCCAAGGCGGCATTGTTTTGCACCACAGGCATTGTTTCGTCTTCTGTTGGGCCAAACAAGAATGGGAAAGTGCGGATGTAATACGCCTTGATCGTCGTGTTGGCTCCAGGATTGGGCGTAAAAATGTAATTGGGGCCAACTTCACTGAATGAGGCCCGAATCACACGTGGCACACCAAACGGGCGCACATACAACTGGTCAATCATGCGTCTGCGGATGATCTCACGGTCACCAACACGGTCATAAATGATCCAAGGGCCAAAGGCTGCGGCATATTCGGGTGTTTCTGGCGCTGGTGTCTCTTGGAAAAACAAGATTGGCCAGTTCATGTCGGCAGGAATGGGAGCCATGCCCTGCTCGTTGGTTGTCAGAATAGTTGGGTCAAGCGGATCGTATGGGTTTGAACGCAGTCCAGGCAGTTCAATCACACGCATCTTGAGTTCGGCAAGCTGAATGCTGGCTTGGATCTCCAAAGCCGACTGGGTGGGCATCTTGAGGATTGTTGCGCCAGGATACGTCAGGTTTTCCCAGATGGCATCAGGGTCGCTGACGGTGATGGTTGTCTCCGACACCGACAGGACATAGGTGAAATTGGAAATGCCGTTGGCAATGAAGTCGCCAGCGTAAACAAACGGTCTTGGGTCAGCAGAAGTGGTGATCTCGCCAGTCAATGCATCGAATGATGTGGCGGTGATACTGAGTGCCGATGGAATTGCCCCTACCCACTGTGCTACTCGACTCACCAGAGCGTTAGCAGATTGAATAAATAGGGACATAGACTACCTCACTTGGTCGCAATTGCTGGATTGTATGGGAGGGGAATCTTGCCACTCGGATGACAGACAAAGTCCGAATAGTACTGATTCACAATCGCATAAAACTTGATTTTGTCAGCCTTGTCACGTTTGATCAACTCCCAAGGGCGGTTGTTAAACCACTTGGAACTGATCTCATGCGCAAAGCACTTGGGGAGATTCATTGCCTCAAAAGTTCCAGCAAAGATTGGGTTGTCAGTTGTACCCATGCGCTGATAAAACTCTCGACGGTCTTTGCAATACTGACGAACAGCTTCCACGTTTTTTTGGTTGTACTGAACGTATCGGTTGCCGTCAACAGCGCCTACCTTGTAGTCAATGTTGTCGGTCTTGAACGTCTGCGACCAAGTGCCTGACTTGACCTCATTGAACAACTTGTCGTTCTTGCGGAAAACGCCATCGATGCCTCCTTCAAGGTTGCCCTTCATGAAGTAGTCTTCGTTGACTTCAGGTGTTTCGTCTTTATCCAATTCCATACTTTGCTCCAAATAAAAGGGAAGCCCCGAAGGGCCTCCCATTCTTGACAATTAAGCCAAGTAGCGTTGGACTTGACCAGATGCACGAGGTGTGGTCACCACAGCACCAGTAGTCATAGCGGCCAACACAGCCACACCAGCGGGGTTGCGCACGATCAATGTGCCTTCCATGATGTACTGGTCCAAAGAAGCGTCAGCGTTGCTGAACACTTCGTTGTTTGGTCCGAGTTCACGCAAAGAACCCCACTGAACAACATCAGGATTCAAGAACAGAATCGAAGTGTTGTCAGCACCAGTCTGATCCATGATCCAGTTGTCATCGATCTGATAGGTGTAGTTGAAGTCACCTTCGTATGTACCAATCGTGTCGCCCTTGTCAGCAGGGTTGAAACGGTTGATAGAACGGCTCTGAGGAATGTTGTCAGAGATGGTGGTACGCAACGAGGTTGGAACAACCATGTTGGTGATCTTGGCATTGAAACGCTGTTCGGCTGTGGTAACCAACTGCTTGTACAGCACGGGGCTGAAAGCTTGCAGGGTCACGCCAGAACCGAAAGTAAAGTAGCCAAGGCCAGCATTGCTCAACAAGCCATTGAAAGGCTGGTTGGTGTTCACAGTGCTGCCAATGGTGTCGTTGCTGTCGCTGGTAGCCAGATTCAGAACGTCAGTGCCATCGGTTGCGTTGCCAGAGCGAGTGCCAGCAAAAGCGTACAAAGAGCCAAAGCGTCGACCGTTGTTGGGCGAAGAACCTTGGGCAGCGTCCTGGCCAGCGTACTTGATAGAAGCACCGTCAGCACGAACCATTTGCAGTTCAACGTCAAACATGATCTCAGTCAATTGCTTGACTTCTTGGTATGCCTGAGGATCACCACCAGCTTGCTCAACAGCACGGGCAGTACCAGTAGCACCAATGGTGGTGGTAAAGATCTGTGTGTAGTTGCCCAAGTTGGCACGGGTGTTGTTTTCCGACTGGCTGGTGCTGACAGCAGCGCCTTCCAACTTAGCGTTCAAGCTAGGTGTGCGGAAATAGTCGATGGGCCAAATGTGCAGAGTCGAGTTGACTTTGCGCTTTTTGGACATCGCCATGTTGGTGATGGGAGTGCGGTCTTTGACGTAGTTGGACACGGTCATGTCCAAGTCTTTGACCACGATGTCGGTTGCGTATGGGCCGTTACCGTTACCCAAGTTTGCGGAGGTGATAGTAGACATTTTTGTTCCTTAAAGGTTAGCTACGGCGGTTTCGGTTTGCCTGTAGCATGGTTGCCAAAAGATCCCGTGCGGCATTCTTATCACCTTTTGCGGCTCGTTCTTGGAGTTGTTGGCTGGGAGGAGTTGGCGATGTCTTGGCTCTTGCAACAGGTTTGCTGGTCGCTGCCAGTGAACCTCCTGCGTTCTTCACTTTCGGACCTTCTCGGAACTTCATGCCGTCCCGAATCAATCCCAAAATGTATTCATCGCTGGACAGCAGATCAATGTTCTGCACACCAGGGATGTAGGAGCCGTTTGCACCCTTCCATTCCTTTGTCAGCTTATCTCTCAACTCATTGAAATTGGCTTTGTTGGCCAACTCTTTGTCGCTGAAACTCTGTCTGGCTTGCTCAAGTTGTTCTTGCACAAACTGTGACCGAGCTTGATAAAACTGCTCAACCTTCGGCCTGTTCGATTTGATGAAAGAAGCTTTCTCTTCGATCAGTTGGGAGTTTTGGCGAATTGCCGCTTCTGCCCTGCTACGTTCGATTTCGTCAGTAGCCTGATTTCGGATCATCTCCCATTGCTGGTTGTACTGTTGGAGGGTTATCAGTTCGTCTGCCGCACTTTGCAGTTGCGGGACAACCGTTAACTCCAGCCCAATCTGCAAACCATCAAGTTCACTTCGTCGCTTGGCCTGAAACTCTTCAAACTCTGCCTTTTCGGCTTTAAGTTTTCTCGCATTTTCATGTATAGCACTGCCCTGACCCAGAATGGAAGCCGCTTTTGATGCTGTCAATTCAACAAAACCGCCTTCTGCGTCTTTGTTTGGAATCTTCAACACTACATTCGGATTCTGTTCCGCAAACTCCAGGAAATTGACGGCTTCGTTTACACCTTCGGTGGACTCTGCTTGTTCCCCATCGTCAGACGGTTCTTCAGTCGTTGCAATACTTACTTCAGGTTCGGCTTCCTCTTCAGGAGCCGCCTCAGGTGCTGGACCATTTCCAGTTGTACCTGCTGGTGGCGGCTGACTTCCATCTGGCTGCGGTGTGTTACGCCTGTTGGCGGCAATTAACGCTGCAATGGAGTCGGCAGTTGGTGCGCTACCAGTTTGCTCAGTGGCGGGTGCTGCTGCACTTACGTCTGACATATCTTACCCTTTTTTCTCTAAAGTTTCAGCCTTCTTCAAGGCCACCTTTCCAAGATATTCCTGCTTTTCAATGAAGGCAATGAAATCTCGGACCCCAGCAACAAAATGTGCGTTGCTAATTCGATCAGCGTCTGTCTTGTCATCTTCCAAACGCTCTAACAAGTAAAACCTGTACAGGTTGAACATCAATGCAAAGTCTTGGTTCAATAGGAGGCGGCTGGCGCACTCCCCATTTTGTAAAACTAGCGTCCTTTGTTCGTGACTTGCCTCCTTGTATGTGTGTTCAATTCGTGTTCTGCGGTTGAATGCATCCCTGATGCCCTTTACCAAGCTTTTCATTGCAATCCTTTATCAATCAACTTGCACAGCAGTCAGCTTGCCTTGTTTGGCAGCAACCCCTTCGTAATAGTTATCCATGTCGATGTCTTCAGCCTTCTTGAACAGCAAGGCGGTGTTGGCCGACTTCTCTTCCGCAGAAGCCTTGTTGAGCTCCATCTTGGACATCTTTTCTTGGTCATCCATGCTTGGACCTTGTTGCGCACGGGCTTGGGCCATGCGAGCAATTTCATCCATTGTCGGCAAGTACGCATCAACATCCTTGATCCCCAAAACACGCAGGGTGTCTTCGTAGGGTCGACGAACCTTGACAAACAACTCAGGGACACTTGGGTCAAGTTGCATGACAGCTTGCGAGAATGCAGTCTGGGTTTGGACAATCAACTGCTGACGGGTCAGGCGATTTTCCTCAGACAAGAAGCCCAAGGCCAGATCGATGTTGATCAGCTTGCGGTCAATGAACTCAAAGTTGGCCATTGACTGGGCATCCAAGAATGGCAGACCCTTGGACACCACGCCAGCCAATTGTTGGATGTTGTAATCATCAGCGTACTGGATCATGGTGCGCCACATCAGGTAGATCATGTCCCGCACACCAATGGCGCAATTCTTGACCATTTCGTCTTGGATCAACTGGTTTGGACCCATTGCCAATTGCAGCTTGTAGCCGCTGTTGCCGTCCTTCATCACCTCAGGATTCAGCACATCGTTGGGGCTGGTCATGCCGATCATGGCCATCTTGTCGGACTCAAACCGCTGCATGGCCGATTGGACGTACGCCAGATTGCCTTGCATGGGTTCAAACTCGTAGACGTGCTTGGCAGGATCGAACTTTCGGTCCAGAATGAACAAGGCAGACACACCACGCTGGATTTCTTCGGCATCCACGAATTCTGGGTTGACACCAATCCGAGGAGTGGAGGACTGCATGGCAAATGCCATCTCAGCACGGGCAATGGCCGTGGCGTATTCCTGCATGGGCACAAGGCGCTCACCCAGGCTGTAACCAAAGAAGTTGCCTACGATTGGCTTGGGGCACATGTTGGCAATTGGGATGAACTCGACTTCCTTGACGTACAAGACGTAGGAGCCAGAGAAGCAGCACTCAATCAGCTCTTCTTCGCCATCGTTGTCGATGTCACGACGAATCCAGGCGGTGGTCAACATCACCACACGGCTGTAACGGTCAGCGCCCTGAGAGGCGATCACGCCCTGGCCAGGAACTGGGGTTGAGTCACGGGCGTGGAGCGCCAGATCGTTTTCCAAAGCGCCAGCTTGGTAGGCTCCAGCGGGGCCGTAGGCAGCGTGGTCGGCAAACTTCTCCATGTCGATGTATGGATACAGTTCCTTAGCCTCATGGATTGTCATGGGGTCGTAGAAACCGCAGAAGTCTTGCTCTTGGATGGTGGAGATGGTTGGGTTGCAGACCCAGTAGTGTTGAGCAATGTGCTTGACTTTGATCTCGGTTGAGTAACCTGTCAACTTGTACTTAGCACGGTAGATGGTGTTGTTGCGCAGGGCTTCGGCCATGTCATCTGTTGGATTGACTTCCGCATCAAAATCAGTCTCTTCGGGGGCCATTGCCTCCATCGCTGCGCCTTGCAAATCAACATCGATCTTGCGCATTTGCTGGCGCTTGGCTGATAAACCCTTTTCACCAGCCATGATCTCAAATGAGCGCAACTGATCTCTTGTGCCTTCAACTTCTTTGTACTGCGTGATTGGCTTGCGGATGGGTGACACCATCACAATGCCATTTTTGTGCAAGAAGGCATCTTGTGCCCAGTCACGAATCACTTGGTAGGCATCGTTCTTTGAGTTGATCATGTATTTGACCATCTCGGTTGCCTGACGGGATTGCTCTGAGTCTTGCTCGGTAAATCGCTCAAACTCAAACTCCACCTTGCCGTTTGGCATCAGGCACTTGGTGGCGATGGCCGTTGCATAGTCAATGCCTGGGGTCACCACGGGGTGGATGTAGTCAATGCCACGAATAGGCTCGGTGGAATTGGATACGGGGATGTTGAGGTACTGGTAGTCAGTGAAGCGGTTGTAGGTGTTCTTGGATTGGGTCAAGCGGAGGTAGTCCACCATCTTGACGTATACCTCATGAGCCACCTTTCGGACCAAGTCACCATTGCCCGATGGGCTTTCGATGCCGTCAACGATGATGTTTTGTTTGTCGAGCATTTTTATATCCTTTGGACCTTGCCTTCAATTGGCGGTGGTCGTTTGTATGCGAAACCATTTGATTTCCCTAGCAAGCTTTCGCCATGCCCCTGTACCAAAGCCAAGACTCCAATCCTTGCCGAATCAATGTGATCGTCAGGGTCTGAAAATCTTCCCGCATCATCAATTGCGTAATTTCTACATTCGTCCAAAAATGCTATGCAAGACTCGTTAATTCGGAAAGTCCCACGCTCCATACCTAGGCGCATTATATTGATGCCATACGCTTTGTGGTTGGTCACTTTGCCCTGGTCGTTCGGTGGATTGAGAATCGCCCCAGGGATGCAGTTAAGGCTATAGGAGTCCTCAAATACCTCCCTGACCGACTGCTCCGTGAGGGTGTACCGCCCCGCAAGGGTTGCGTCGTGCGGAAGCGCAATCGGGATACCCCTGGACTCACGGTCCAAAAGGTAATGAACGTATTCGTCAGGTGTCTCGCCAGCAGGGATCTTGATTTGCCTGTGAAGGTAAATGATTTCTTCCACAGGATCTCTAAAAAAGAACGAGATAACGGTCGGGTCATTTTTGATTCCCAAGTCAAAGCTGATCAGGCGTTCAAGCTTTTCGTCAGCCCGAAGATCGTAGTCAGTGTTCTTGTAGGTTGGCCATTCCAGCAGCGGGAAGACCACGCCTTTGCCGACCAAGGGGATGCCGTTGATGCGGCACTCACGTTCCCAAGGCATGAAGTCACGGGAGAGCTGGTCACGTTCTTTCTGGGAAAAGAAGTCTTCGCCCCACTCGTTCTTGAACGGCACATCATCCCAGGTCACCCGCACATGGCAGTAGCCTTCGATGTTGTCCCAGAACTTTCTTACGAGTCCTGAGAGTCCTTTGAGGGGGGTGAACGAACAGATAACCTGTCCTTCTCTAGCCGCTGTACGGACAACAAGCTCAGAAAAGATCTCGTCTGGGGGCTGCTCGTCGAGGAGGACAAGATCGAGCTCGAATCCCTGGAGGTGTCGAACTTGCTGAGTGTAGTTGGAGAAGTAAAGCTTGGACTTTCCCCCGCTTGAATGCCAGATTTCAATTGCGAGGACATTCTGGCCATCCGCTCGAATGGATTTGACATCGATCTTCTCCCGTGGAACTGACCCTGATCCTAACTTGTAGGACTGCTTGATGTCATCGCAGCCCAGGATTTTGGACTGTAGCGTTTTTGCAACTTGTTCCCAGGATTCGCCCGTGGCCATCGCAATGATGGGTTTGTCCCATTTCTTGCCGTCCCACCATTCGGGGTACATGCCAGTCAGGTGGTAGGCGACTTCAAAAGATGAAGCGACAGTCTTGCCAGAGCGGTTGGCAGCAATCATGCCCCTGCGGGTGTAGTCCTTGCCAGTCTTGAAGAACTTGATCTGGTACGGGAACGGCCTGAACCACTTGATGGCATTGAACTGCATGTCCTCGGCCAGCTTGTCACGGGCAATCTTCATTGCTCGGAGTTGGTCGGCATCGAGGGCTTTGGTGGCTTTTTTGCCTCCAGCCAGTTTGACTAGATGTTTGAGCGCCCGTTCTTTGAAGATGGGCTGGATGTAGTCACTGGCTTCACTTTTGGCCATACTTGTCCCGCAAGTCTAGGAGGACTTTGGCAGCAGAGGCAAGGTAGTAAATATCGTCAGGCGCAAACTTGTGGGTGGTTTGCAGATCCTTCTGAAGCATCTCCAGGGTTTTCCTGGCGCACACTTCAGCCTGATCCGCAAGCCGCTTGCGAAAGACTGCTGAATAGTCTTCCATTTATGCCCAGGGGTTGGTGATGTTCTTCGCAGCAATGGCCATTGTCGACTTGTCGATCATTGACCAAATGCCAGCACCCTTTTCGCCAGAGCAGTATGCGTACAGACCACGGCCTTTTTCTGTGAATGTACCGTCAGGGCGACGAAGCACAGACTCTTCAGTGCGTGGATCAATGTAGGTGTACTTCTCAGGCACGGTCTGGCCAAACTTGTTGATGCGTTCACCAACAGCAATTTGCTCCAAGGGGCCCATGATTTGGAAAGTGATCAGGCCGTTGTCGTATTTCCAGAAATTGATCTGGACCTTCTTGTCTGACTGTGGGTCAAACGGGTGGGGCATGTTGGTGGCCCCAAAGAAATTGACACGGCTCTCGACGGGAGGCAAGTCAGCACTGCGGGGTGGCAGTTTCTTGATCTCATCGACGGGGATCAACTCACGTTTGTCAACGTAGGGGTTGTCGCCAGTGATGTATTCCGCTGGAACTTTTTTGCCTTCAAGGGCGTTCTTGGCCACTTGGTACTGGTCTTCTTTGGGTTTGCCGACCAAGTCCAGAGCAATCTGGGTGCGGTCATAAACAAACTGAGCCAGTTCTTTGGCGGTGGGTAGGTCGCTTTTGAGAGCGTCAATGTCATACGTTGCCATTCATTTCTCCAGTTAGTACTTGGTTTTCTTTGCCGTTTTGGCGGATTGCTTGAAAGCTTTTGCGGTGGGCGCACCCTTTGATCCAGGTGTGCGCATTTTCTCTTTGGAGCCTTCTTTGATGCGCTCTCTTTTTGCGTGGATGTTTGCGTAGAGTCCTTGTTTCATCAGCAGTTCCAATTCTTCAGTGAAGCAGCTTTACGAGTTGGTCGGCCCTTTTCATCTTTCATGGGTCCAGGCATACCGCTCATTCTGGCACAAAAGGATTTCTTCCTTGCCGCATCCGCTTTTGTCTTTGGATTTGGCGCTGGCGCTTTCAGGTTGGAGCCTGTCTTCTTGTTGTATGCGGCACGACCCTTTGCGGTCATGCCAGCACCTTTCTCAACAGGCTTGTAGTTTGCCCCCTTGCCCGTAGTCGTTCTACGAATGGGAGAACTCATACGTTCTTGGGAACTGAAGGTTTGGTGAACTTGTCACCGTTGTGGATATTGTTGGTGTGCTGTGAAGACAGGGTGTCCACTTTGTAGGCGTTGTTCACAGCGCCAGCAACCATGTCACGGTGTTTGATTTCAGCTTCACGACTTTTCAGTTTGTCGTTCACGCCTTTGGTCACACCTTTGCGCATTGAAGCGCCACCAGAAAGAACTTTGCCGTATCCAGACATGATGACCTCACTTCAAATAGTTGGTGCGATCTGCGTTCATGTAGCCATCATTTTTGATGCGGCCATCGTAATCGCAGTGTGTTTGGACCATGACTTTTTGGCCACGGGTTGTGACGTTGCCATTTGCTTTGGGTGCGCCCTGGTTGGGACCAGAGTAGCTGGTGTTGCCTTGGGGGCGGGTGACAGCAGTCACGCCAGTATTTTTGCTGGGCAGATGTTTGGACACATTGCCTTTGCGATTGGGCGCTTGGGCCATTTGTGTGGGGGCATTGTTGCCAGAGGTGTAACCGCTCATGATTTACCTTTCGGTGTGGGGGTTGAATTGCAACCGTATCTTACACCTTCCGCAAGGATTCAAGGAAGTTTTCCATTGCCCCATCGGCATCTTCTTCTTCGTCCCGCAGGGTGTTTTGCACATGCTCAATCGAGATGATGGGCGCACGGCTGGATTCAAAGGGAGCCAGTTTGTCAGCAATCCGAGCTTTGTCTTTGATGTCTAACTCGTCTGACTGCATGGCCTCAATCAGAACCTCCATTGCAGTCTTCAGGGGCGGCATACCCAAAGCCTCACGCTCGGCATTGAGGCGGTTGAACAATGCACCGTACTCGGTGACTTTGTTTACGACTGAGGGTCGACCTGAGGGTCGTTTGAGTTTTGTGACTGTAGCCATTCCAATCCTTTTTCAGTTCTCATCCAGGCATATGAGCCATTGACAGTAAACCCACGTTTTTCATGGATCTTCACAAATGCTTTGTGGTCACCACGGATTGAGGTTGAACAGATGACGGGGATGCCGCAGTTGCCAGCCCAGAGGATGTGTTGGTCGATCATCTCATTTATCAGGCGGATGCGCAACCGAGGGGGCAGGGTCAGGTCAACAAAATGGAACTTGGAGTTTGAGATCTCTTCAATGGAGTAGGTTGTATAACCTCCCCGATCAAACCAGCAGAACCCAAGGAGTTTGCCGTCAGGGTAGTCGGGGTCATCATGGGCACGGCAGACAGCCAGGAACTCTTTGGTCTTATCGAAGAGTTGGACGGTGGCGGTAATTGTCGCATGGCGCACCATTGTGGCTGGGCTGCGGGTCAGGATGCCATCAGTCTCTGGGCCGTAGAGGGAGTCAGCCAGAACAACAATTTCTGCGATGTCGTACCTTGGGTCGGCTAGGGTCCACTCCATCACTTTAGGCCCCGACGAATGCCTTCATGGCGGTACTTGGTGTATTCCTCAGCAAATTTATCATCTGCCATTTTCGATAAATCTTGAAGGGTCAGGGGAGGACGTTTTTCAAAAAAGGGGATTTTGCCGCCATTCATGAGTAGCATGAACAACACAGCCAAAAGAAAAAACAGAAAGCTCAAAAACAGTAATACAACTTCCATTATTCAATCTCCTCGTAGGTCATAGCAAAGATGTCTGGCTTGCATGGGTAGTGTTCACCTTTTACGCCAGTAATGATCCAATCGCCTTCGGTAACTTCGTGGCTACCTTCAAGGGTATCTATGCGGTATCCAGTAGGACTGGTTGCGTCTTTGTAAACACCCTGCGGCCAACCACCAAGTGTATTGACCCAAAATTGGGTGGCTTCTATGACTACGGGTTTCTTTCTAAACTTTGCCATACATGTCTCCTTTGCAATAAAAGTTTGTTGGCTACTCGCTACGTCTGGTAAGCGCATCCATCAACCGTAGCGTCGAACCGCAGTTTCTGTGATGGGTAGGGCATAACCAGCATCCGCTTTCACCAACAAGACAGCCGACTGCTGACCACTCCAGCCCTCGCGCCGTGGGACTCGAACCCAAATCGGCTGACTTGTAGGTTGTTGATGGCTCCAATTTGCCTTGCCCCGCTAAGGTAAGCACACGCCCAGAGTCTTGTATCAGTCAGCAATTGCGTTTTGCTGACGTAGCCACAGCGTCCTGTAGCGATACGAACTTCACACCAACACGGCTGGAGACTGTTTGGTGGAACTACCGTCATGACAGTAGCCAATCCCCATGCGTCTTGATGTGAGTGGATTATAGATCATTGTCGCTGCTGAGACTAAAAGTTTTTAAAAAAAATTTGGGAATGGGTGAGTGGGCCCCCCCCTTTTTTTCCACATTCCAGCCCTACCCCCTCCCCCTTTTATCCTGGCATCGGGCATGGCTTGTGGCTTGGCATCAATAGGCATGGGGCTTTGTGTGGGGCTTGGCTTGGGTCTTGGTCGGCTTGGTTGCATTATGTTAAGTCGATGTTATGTTAAATGTAGGGCTTGGTTATTCTCCTTGGGGGAGCCCTATCTCTTTTGGGGTTTGTTGGTCTATGTCTTATCTCCCTCTCTCTCTATCTCTTCCTCTATGGATAAGAGACAAAGCCAATAGCGGTCGGGGTTTGTAGGTTTCTTTGCGAATTCCATGATGGCTTGGCAATATGCTGCAAGCTTGCTTCCCTCTCTCCCGTTTAATGATCAATGGCTTGAGGGTTTCTTTTCTTTTCTTTTATTCTTGATTAACCCAATAATTCAAGTTGATATGACAACTCTATCTATTAATTTAGGGTTTTCCCTATTGTCTCAAAGTACAGTAAACACGATATTAGAGGGGTTGCCAATACCTGGCAATCAAGTAACGCAAAGCAAAGGAAATAACCATGAATGCTGCAATTGTTTCTCTCTCTCCCTCAGTCGATGCAATGATCAATGAGTATGGGTCAATCCATGCCGAGATAACCCGATTGACCAAGATCAAAGACCAATTGTCAAAGGATATTAAAGCCTTGGGAGCGGGTACATATGAAACCCCTATCTATAAGGGCTTGGTCTTTCCCGTTAAAGGTCGGGTTGATGTCGATTGGGAAACTATCGCCATGAAATTTAACCCAAGCCATCAATTAATCACGGCTCACACAAAGCATGGCGAGCCCTCTTTATCCCTCAAAGTCACAAAGGTTTAATATCATGAAATACATCATTAAACATGGCGCTATCGCTGCATGCCAGTATGTAACTCTCCCTAGTGGTGAAATATTGGCTATCTCTGATTCTCCCGAAGAGCCCAACTTAAAAGGGCTCCCGCTAGAGGTTAGAGCCGCTCTTAATCGTCAATTTGGGATTGTCTTCTCTCTCCCCTACGGCATGCGTCAATCATTCATCGATAACTCTATGGCTTTTGATGTAGAGGTCAACAATGGATAAGACTGACATCTTGATCATGCGGGTTTGCTTTGTTGCTGCCCTTTGTCTTTCCTTTATTTTGTTTTTTTGGGGTTAAACATGTATCAATCATTCAACTTTTTAGGCAAGAAACCAAGCAAAGCCCAAGTATTGAAAAAAGCAAAGGATCTTGCAAGCCAAGGATTTACAGAAATTGAGATTTTTTGGGGCGAGAACTTCATAACCTTGATCAAGAGAGCGAGCCCTCAGTGGCTTGGGCTTTGTTGGCTTAAGGATATCGACGGGCAAAGCATAGCGGATGAATTAAACAAGGGGATCAAAAATGCATAAGGTTATTGTCTTAAAAAAAATTCAAGCCAAGACTATCTGCGGGTCTTTGACTAGTACGTCAAAAATGCCTTGCAAGAGTTATTCGCTGCCTACTGAAGCTTGTATAACGGGGGCAAAGATGGCAAAGCTTGAGGGCTCTATTTGCTCTTCATGCTATGCAAACAAGGGCTTTTATAAAATGTACGCCAAGACCATCAAACCCGCTCAATATGCCCGATTGCAATCAATCGATGATCCCTTGTGGATTTCAGGCATGGTTGCCTTGATTGGAAAAGATGAATTTTTTAGATGGCATGATAGTGGCGATCTTCAAAGCCTTGATCATCTTGTCAAAATCGCCAAGGTTGCCCAAGAAACCCCAAGCACTAAGCACTGGCTGCCTACTAGGGAATATTCCATAGTCAAAGAATACATCAAGGCTTATGGGGCTTTGCCATCTAATTTGATTGTCAGATTGTCGGCAATGTATCCTGACAAACCCGTACAAATACCGAAAAGCTTGCAAGGCTTTGCCAATATCACGGCATCTAACGTGCATACATCAAGCCCTCAAGGCTTTGTTTGTAAAGCCCCAAGCCAAGATGGCGCTTGCATGGATTGTCGGGCTTGTTGGTCCAATAAGACCGTTTCTTATGCTTTGCACTGAAAGGATTAAGCCATGAACAAACAAATACCAATCGGGTCAATCGGGGTTATCAATCTTGATGATGATGCAAGACTATATCGGGCAAATAACGTTATTGATGGCTTGGTCTATCTGCAATCAATAGATGGCGCTTTGTCTTTTCGCACGGTTTGTCCTTGGCATTTTTGGATTTTGATCGATTCATTCTAAGTAAAGCGATGCCATAAATGCCCCAAGGCTTGATCCTTGGGGTTTTTTTGGGATTGTTTTGTAAGTGAGTGCTCACATCCTGGAATCGGGCTTTTGAGAGGTTTTTTATGCTTACCCTATGCACCCTATTACCTAGCGACAATGAAGCGATTCTAGGGCGCTCTGAGCGGCTCTACGGGCGCTTATTGATACCTGGCGACAATGTATTGATTCTCTTAGGGCTCTCTCTACGGGCTCATTATATAGAGTGCGCTTTTAACATTATACCTAAGTATATATTGCACTATCATATTATACCTCACGATAATATATCATACGATACTATATCATGTGATATTATACCATCCGATAATATATGGTGCGATAAAGTACTAATTTCGGGGTTTATTCTACACGCATGTGCGACCCCCCCCTACCCAAAAATTTTGAACCCTGTTTTTTTACTAAGGAGATTTGCAGATTTGCCACAGACTAAATTGAGATTTTGCACATTGCCTCTTGTACAATGTCGCAAAGATATACAACACAACATGATTTTACTTTTGGAGGATAAATGAATGAGCTGGCTTTATTCGCAGGTGCTGGTGGAGGAATACTTGGCGGCAAACTCCTTGGATGGAGAACAATCTGTGCAGTCGAATGGATGCCCTATCCAGCAAGCGTACTGTGCGCCCGACAAAATGACGGCCTTCTCGAAAGCTTCCCGATCTGGGATGACGTACAAACCTTTGACGGCAGACCGTGGCGAGGAATTGTTGACGTCATATCTGGAGGCTTTCCGTGCCAAGACATCTCAGTTGCTGGAAAAGGAGCAGGGATCGAAGGAAAACGATCCTCAATGTGGGGACACATGGCAAGGGTCATCGATGAGGTACGACCCCGCTTCGTATTCGTGGAAAACAGTCCTCTCCTCGTCACAAGAGGGCTCGACAAAGTCCTTGGTGACCTTACCGAAATCGGGTATGACGCTAGATGGACAATTATGGGTGCTTCCGATGTTGGAGCGCCCCACCAAAGGAAAAGATTCTGGATGGTGGCGCACACCCGACACGGGAGCGGGTGGGACTTCGGGGCTCCTCAAGCAAGGAATTACCCACCGCCTCAATGGGCAGCCAATCCAAATCAGATTGGTCGATCAAGTCAACAACCCGCACCTTTGGCCGACCCGTACAGTCTTTCCCTCGACTTCGGAGAAGATGTGGCCAACCCCAGCGGCCACAGATTACAAGGGATCGGGCAAGACTGGCAAGCTTCGGGATCGGCTGGATTATGCAACCGAGAGGGGAGCAACCAAGACGAGGGTATATGGGGAACCAGCAACTACTGGACAACTGAACCCCAACTGGGTCGAGTGGCTGATGGGGTGGCCTGTCGGGTGGAGCGACTTAAAGCCATTGGCAATGGACAAGTTCCGCTCTGTGCTGCCGAGGCTTGGCGATATTTGATGACCCCCCCCCGCCTAAAAAAATAGGCTCCCTTTTTACGGGGAGCCCAAAGTCTTGTGGACAACTGCACTCACTTCAGAAAAGTGAGTTTGTAAAGTGTACTGTCAATCAATGAAGCGATTTCATCAATGCTGTTTTGAATTTCGGTGTCTTGTGGGATTTCTAAACCAGTGCGCTCTTCTTCCACATAGTCCCTCAGTTGTTGGAGTTCCTCCAAGCCCGTGGCGGCTGGCGCATAGTACTGGACGGGGTAGTCGATCAGTTGGCCAGTGCGGCCCTGGGTGGCCTCAACCACGGCATCCACAAGGTCGGGCAGTGCTTGGTAAAACTCACCCAACGCCTGGTGTTCGGCATAGGACTGGCTTCTCAGGTGCAGGATGTGGGCGTTGGTGGCTGCGTGAAGCAGGGTCAGAATGAATTCACCCATGATTGGTGTCCTCTCGGTATTGGTTGATCAGGTAGTCCAAGGCATTCCTGGCGGCTTCCACCTTCCAAGGCTTGAGGGTGGGGGTGGTGGCTATTTTCCTCCATTCCTCAATCTGCCGCAATAAAGCTTCATAGAACAGGTCAGCCTTCTCCTCACGATTGAAGAACCCCCCCTGGTCAAAAATTGAATGGCACTTGTAGCAAGCCCAGACTGAGTAGCAATCCTCGGCTTTCAAACCCTTCGCCTTGCCATGCATCATGAAATTGGAATGGGCCGCCACCGTGGTGGACCCCTCATCTCCCATGCAGTCATCAGAAATTCGGAGGAGGCATTTCTCCCCCTTGGCCAGCTTGAGTAGATCAGGGTCACGGTACATCACATCCTCATTTCTGTGCGCATGTTGTACTGTTCAGTCTTCCACACCTCAATGCGAAGCTTGGCGGCCTCCAGCATGTACTTCAGGTGCTCTTCTTGGGCCACCGCAGCCTTCAAGCCCATCAGTTGGTCCATGTATTTGCCGTGGGCGTAGGCGTATGTTTCTTGCGCACCCAGCGTCTTTTCTCCTGACTCGCTCATCAGTTGAGCTTTTACTGTCTTGAGATATTGCTCAATGTAGATCCTGGCGGCTTTGGCATCAGCATATTGCTGGGCATTGTCTTGGATGTATTTGATGGCTTTGTTGGGGTCAATTGCTTCCATTGTTTGCCTTTGCTTTGCTGTAGACCGTGAAGTCATCTCTTGCTCTCAAGCCCCTGTTTTTCAGTTCAGTGGCTGCTGCTTTGATGGCTTGGTGCTTTCTCTTCAGTTCTTTGTCTGTCGACCAAATACTGGGCTCATTTGTTGTTTCAAATACCGACTTTACTTTGTTGTTCATTGCTTTTTTTCCAAAACGATTGCTTCTAATTTTTTCATTAAGGTACAAAGATCATCATGCATGTAGTCGGGGATCATTGTTTTGTTGCTGAATGCCCACGACTCTAATGCAGACAATAATTTGATAATGTTGAGTGCATCTTCTTTTGTCATGCTTGTCCCCTTGCTCTGATGGCGGCTTCAAGATCAACAGGTCCGCCATAAAACGCAACCAAATCAATAATTGCTTCTTGTTCTTTGGCGGCTACTTTTTCTTCCACCAATGCGGTAAATTCTTCTGTAGCCTTCTGCCATTCAGGATGTTGAATTGGGTAGCCAACTTGTCTAGCCATCTCAATGATTTCATCTTGTGTCATGCTTGTCTCTCCTGAAGTTCTGTAATCATGTCTTCAAGGTCTTGAATCTTTTGCTTGTACTTGGCGGCTACCAGTTTGACAAACGCTTCAAGATTTTCAAGATCAATATCTACTACGCCTCCTCGCTTTAATTCGGCAGCACAATACGATGTAATCCAAGCTTTTCTAGCCATCTCAATGATTTCATCTTGCGTCACTTCAAACTCCTGATGTAAATTGCAAAACTGCTGATTGTGTCGTTGCCAAAACCAGTCATCTTTTCAATGTGCTGAGCCACCTCTTCTATGACTTGAGATCGATATGGATATCGCCTGTGCCTGATTTCTTTCATGGCTTGCTCTGCCGCCTCAAGACGCTCAAACGTGTTTGTCAATGAGTCGCTGGATTCCTGCTTCAAGATTGCCATTTCCCATCTCCCTTAAATTCAGTTTTTGGATGTTGTTCAAGTTCAGTTTGAATGACTCTTCCGACTTTTCTTTTGGCCGACCAGCCCCTGGCCGCTTGCCACCCCACTCACCAACCTCACGCCCCAACTTTGCTGCCCTCTTGTCCCTGCGCTTTTGGCGCTTCTTGTCCATGATCCACTCTGGCGTACCTTCGGGATATACAAAGGGATTCTCAATCGTGGCCATACTCTTTCCTCAACCAGTAAGCCATCAGCAAGGCTTCTGCCCGTCCATTGTCTTTCTGTCGTTTGAGCGGTGCTTCTGGCCAAAGCTGTCGGGCAAGTGCAAGGCTTTTCTGCTTGTCAGAATCGAGTTTCAGGGCCTTTTTCCAGACCTGAGGCGTTACCATGTGCCATGCAGAATTCAGGCGCTCTGCAAGGGCCACAGCCCCGCCATAGGCCACCCCGAATTTGAAGCTGGAGGCCACCCCCTGCTTAGGCATACTGTGGACGGTTTCGACCACCACCTCATGGTCATCACCATGCAAGGCATCGACAATTTCCTCAAAGACAAATTGTGTCAACAAGTACTTGTCGGTGTGGTGCATGTCACCACAGGCACGGTACTGGCCGTGGTGGTCAATCAAACCCCATGCCCCGCTGAAGCCTGGATCAATTCCGAGGTACAGCATATTTCTTCTCCATTTCTTGCGCCAGCAGTTTGCGCAGCCACGCAGGACCACCCAACTCTTTCCACATGGCATGTTGGCGTGGTGTCAGCCTGATTCCAACCATTCTTGCGTTGTCTGTGATTTCACTCTTCGGTCTTGGCATTTTTCTCTTTCATTATTCTTGCAAGTTCGGTGCTTATGCCGTCATAGAACCCGTAGGGGTTCTTCTCCAATTCTTTCGCCCTTTGCCAACCGTACTCTTTGAAACCCTTCTGAGAACACATCAGGACAAGATGGTCGAGCATTCTTTCGTACATGTTTTCTAAGGTCGCCTGTGAGCCACAGGGCTTTTGTGACTTCAACGACTGGGTGAATTCTTTCTCCACATTTATGCTCATCAAGTAATTGATTGGCTGCTGCTCTGTCCATATATTCTCCGAGGTAGTCCAAGATTGAAAACGCTGTTGCCAGTCATCCTCTTTCGTTTGTTTTCGTTATAGCGTTTGACAATTTCCCTGCGACTTGTTTTTGGCTTGGGCTTGTCTTCCAGGTCGCCAATTGCATACACTGCCCGTGGATAGCGTTTGTTATGTGTCTCATGTTCGAACACATAGTTTTTGATGTACAGGCGCTTGGGCAAAGTTGCTTGTGGCTTTTTCATGCGAGAGATGATCGCTGACAAATCAGACTTTGTTAAACCAAGCTCTTGGCAGATCTCTGCACCCGTCATGGGTCCAATGTCTGTCAGCACACTCAGAATGCTCCGAACAAGTTCACCGTCCTTTCTTCTCATGCTTGTCCCCTTGCTCTGATGGCTTCAGCACAATCCATAGAAGTTATGTCCCACATTGATTGATCTGTGTCACTGTAAAAGTTTGGCGCTGGCAATTCTTCACACACCTTTGCACAGGCTTCACGTTCTGCCAATACAGCGGCTCTTAACTGTTTGCCAGTAAAAAGGTCATCGCCTTCATAAGCGGCATTTAGATACGGCGGCATCTCAATAATTTCATCTTGTTTCATGTGTTCTTAGCCTTGATAGTTGAATCAGCCATCAATACCGCCCATTCTGTTGACTGTGAGTTGGCAACAATTAGCTTAACTTCATCTGAGGTCAATGATTTCCAGTTTTTGCCCGTCTCCATGGAAATGCGTGGGTTTGTCAATACAGACAAAATTTGATGGTTCTGTTTAACAATCTCTTCGTTTACTGAAAAGATGCGCTGCAACAATTTCGTTGTTTCTTCTTGTGTCATGCTTGATCCTTTGGCTTGCATTCATAGACTTTTTTAGCAACATAAAACTGCCCCATTTTTTCGCATTCTTCTCCAATGATTGATGCTGAAACAACCCATGAAAGACACATCAAAGCACCAACTAAAATTGTTGCCACAACACCAAGTACAAAATCTGTTGAGTCCATCATCTTCTTCCCCTCAATGCATCTAGTTTGGCTTTGATGTCTGCTGGCATGGCGGTGGCTTTTTTGTTTTCTTCTTCCATAACCTTCAGGATGTTCACTTCTTTCTTTGGCTCGGGTATCTCTGCGCCATCCCAACGCTGCTGGTTGAGGTAAACAAGGGGTGCTGGTATGAAAGCCCCGTTTTGTTTTTGCCACATGTCTGTGGTCTTCATCCACTCCACATGCTTGACGATCTGATCAGCCTGGAGTTCAAACATCTTCATCAGCCACTTCTGTTTGCAACTGACCTTCGCACCTTTGCGTGGTGATGATGGCCATGCATTCCAGAATCTATCGAATCCACTCTCTATCATTTCTCTCTCCTTAGTTTTCTCTTAAAAATTTATTGACAATTTTCAGTGTTCGGATTTCATTCTCAAGGTTTTCTATTTCTTTTTTAAGGGACTCGTTTATAGATAACTGCTCTTGAAACTGATTGATGTAATCGTCTTTTGTTTTGCTTGGTTCTTTTGATCTCCACAAGATGTGAGAGACATATCCTCTTGCAACTCCAATCGCATCAGCAATGTCATTGGTTGTCCAATCGGGGTTTTTTATTCTCAGTTCTCTGATTAACTTTGCTTTGTTCATGATTTCTCCTTTGCTTTACTCAATACTCTCCCAAGGGTGGATACCGAGGTATCCGACCCGCTCCAGACTAGATGATTAAATCAAACAGCCCCAAGTGCGCATGACGAGTTTGTTCACTTATACAACTGGCCTTGTTTCCACCATGTACCAGTTGCTTCACCAGTCGCCAAACCAACGCTGGTCGCCTTTTGCACGGGGGTGTACCGTGTGCGGTGTTTTTTGGGTTCAGTCCATGCAGACCATTTGCTATCCCGCCCTGAGGGATGACGACTGGGCAATAAAAAAAGCCGCTTACAACTGCCCCGTCGTGGTTCCCCTTTAACGGGGCGAGGCATGTGTAAACGGCTTTCCAATTGTTGACCACGACGACAACGGGATGGATCATATCAAACTTTTTCAGCTTGCTGCAAAAACCACTCAGGCTTCATCTCTTTCAATTGAAAAAGACGCAGAGGTGGGATCTTGTTTGTTTTGCGCCACTTGTATACAGCAGGGTAGGTCAGGTTCAACATCTGACCCACTTTGTACAGCGTGGTGATCTTCTCAAGTTCTGTCACGGTCATGGATTTCTCCTTTGTTGTCGATGGGTTTAATGTAGCATAGTCTGTATTACCTGAGTAATTCATGTGTCTATTTTATACAACTGTTTGACAATAACTTGAGTATCACCGACACTTCGTTTGTCATTTTTGGCGTAACACAAAGGAGAGAGTAATGACGTATGAGACAAGGTTGATCTATCAGCCTGAACAAAGCAACCAGATGGTCATCAGTCGGGCTACAGCCCTATACCTGGACGATGCAGTGTCCTTGATGATGGATGACATGAAAGAGTTCTTTCTGAACAAAGACCCCTCCACCTACATCAACGATTTGACTGTCGCTGCCATGCGTGGTGCAGTCGTGTCCCACACCCCCGTGGAATATTGGATCAAAAAATATGGATGGAGCTTCTGATGTTCAAAATCAATTTCTTTTCTGGCCACACCTACTATGAAACAGAATCTATGAAGGTGTCGGACAACGGCAACACTTTCACAAGGCTGGGCAACACATGGGTAGGAAACAACGGTCAAACAATTCAGCAGTTCGGAGATCAACTCCTGAACACGCAAACAGGCGTGATGTCATCTTGGGGCGATCCTTTCGCAAACAAACAATGACACCCCTCTACTACGATGTCAACGGCACACGGTGCTTCCCCCGCACACTGAAGGAAGCATTTCCACACGATATGGACCCCAATCCATTCAATCGCAAAACAACAGCAGAGAGAGACATTGACACACTGATTGGATATGTTGGTGTTTTCTTTGCTGGCTTCATTCTTGGAATCGCATATGTCGCAAGATAAGACCTACTACAACATGAACACACAGCAGTACACCAGAGAGATCATGTACGAAGGCATTCACCTGAAGCTTTTGTATAGCAGAGACTTGCAGGGCGAGTTCAAGCTTGATGGCGTATTGACCCGTGATGGTCAGAACATCACTGACATTGTGCGAATCAAGACATTGGAATATTTTGAGGGGCTGCTATGAACAACCAACCAGCATTTCCTGTTGCATACGGAGGAGGGCGTATTGAAGGCATGACCTTGCGTGATTATTTTGCGGCAAAGGCTATGCAAGCATTTATATCTGGCTGGATCAATCGTCAGATTTACCCAAGTGAAGACATTTATGTAGCTGAACACGCATATGCAATGGCAGACGCAATGTTGAAAGCAAGAGAAAACTGAAAGGAATTGAAATGAATAGCATTGAAAAGAAAAAATATATTGTTGAAATCACCCACTTGAATGAGCTTCCAGGCGGTAAAGATGGTTGGACAAAATCAGCAAATTGGCCTGGAAATGGCTTGTATACGGTGGCAGATGAATCAGCCATATACCATGTGTACCAATGGGGAATTAACTACATTTCTGATGGCAAAGAAGTTTTGCTTAGAGAAGTTGTTGATCAGGGATCACCTATCACCGAGTCTTTGTTGCTGAAAGCAATTGCAGCAGCCGCTCATGCAAAGGAATTGAAATGAATAGCATTGAAAAGCGTGTCCAGTCGGGCACAGAGTTCTTAGTGGCAATCGTCCTTTGGCCAATCATTGGATTTTTCCCTGTACTGGAGGTATTCAAATGGGTGGCTTGATTGCATTGTCATGCCTTGCAGCATGGCTCACACACATCTTCTTTTGCTTCGGCAATGCAGCTTGGGGCTTTCTCCTTGCTGGTGCGATCTTCTTCCCTATTGGGATTCTTCACGGCTTTTATCTGTGGTTCACTTGAGAGATACATCATGAGAATGAACGAATACAAACAAGATTTAATCAAAGAGCACATGCGGTCCGATCAAGAGTATTGCTACTACTGCTTGGAGCCAAATTACGGGAAGTTGAGTTGCTGCCAGGAAAACCACTTTGGCAAATTTAGAGACTTGGATGATGATGCTCAAAACGACATCATCAACGCAGAAATTGAGGAATACGAATCATGGAGCAAAACACAATGAAACCGCAGAAACACGCAAAGTTAATTAAAGCATGGGCTGATGGTGCTGAGATTGAATATCGCTGGTTAGATCAATCTAAGTGGTGTTCTACTTCGACATTAACTTGGCGTGACGAATGCGAATACCGCATAAAACCAAAACCTGATGTTGTCACATTTGAATGTTTAGAAATAAATGATGGCGATGTGTTTTTTGCGCTTGGGAAAGATAATTTGAAATTAACTTGGTGCGGCGAAACAGGAAAACTTAAATCAGCGGAGGTAATATGAATGAAGTCAGCAAAGCAAACATGGCGGTCTATAGCAAGCTTTCATCGGCACGGGCAATGCTTCGCAGTACCGAACTCAAAAAAACAGGCCACAACAAGTTCGCTGGCTATCACTACTTTGAGCTTGGTGACTTCTTGCACCCCACACTGGAGATCTTCGACAAGCTTGGTCTGATTGGCATTGTGTCGTTCACCAAGGATGAAGCAAGCTTGGCCATTGTGGACATGGAAGGCGGTGGCGAGATAGTCATCACCAGTCCATTTGGATCGGCAGCATTGAAGGGCTGTCATGAGGTCCAGAACATCGGTGCGGTGGAGACTTATCAGCGGAGATACCTGTGGGTGACTGCGATGGAAATCGTTGAACACGATGCCCTGGATGCCACCACAGGACGCAAAGGAGATGCACCGATCATCACTCCCAAGGGTGGTATCGGGGACGATTTGCCAAACGACATCAAGGAGTTCTTGAGGGAGTTGGCAGAAAGCTGCGTAGAGTTGGTTGCAAATGGCAAGGCAAGGGAAGCCTATGACTTGATCAAGAGCAATGCACTTGAAGCAGACCAAGAGGTGTGGCTGTCCAATCAAATGGACTCGGCCACAAGAGCGGCAATTAAAAAGGCCAAAACAATTTAAGAGGAAAACATGGCGTACGACAACACAAACCGAGGCACTTTGTCTCGGAATGAAAAGAAAGAGAGTGACACCCACGCTGACTACAACGGTCAGATCAACGTAGGTGGCACAGAGTACTGGCTGAATGGCTGGATCAAAGAAGGACCCAAAGGGAAGTTTTTATCCCTGTCTGTCAAACCCAAAGCGCCAGCAGCCCGTCAAAGCTCTGAGCCCACCCGCAAGTCACAAAGCTCTGGCTTTGATGACATGAATGATGACGTACCATTTTGAGGAATAACATGGAAAACACCCGCATTTACATTGTTGGCCACGGCCAAGAGATCCGCTTGATTCGTGCTGGCCATCGTGCCCAGGCCATGAATCATGTGGCCAAAGCATTGATCAACGTCAAAGTGGCAACACAAAATGAATTGGTCGATGCGTTGCAAAAAGGCGTCAGCGTCGAAAACGCAGTTGACTCAGATCAGTTAACTTTGGTAGAATAACCAACAGAGGGAAAGCGGATGCTGTGCTGGATGGCGGCTGTTAAGTCAGCTCTGCGAAAAATGCACAGACGCAGCGAGTACCTCTACCTTTTCAAGAGATCAATTTGGAGAACATCATGAGCAAGTTAGACGATACATGGTTTGGCAATGAAGTTGGTAAGTTTTTTGGTTTGCCAGTCTTCAACCGTGCCAGGACAACCGACCCCGTGACCAGCCACCAAGCTGCTGACCAAGTCACAACCGCTTCCAAACACTTCCAGATCATCCACCTAGCCTTGATTGAGCACGGGCCAATGGGTAAGGACATGATCGCCCAAAAGACTGGCTTGGACCCCAATGCAGTGGCCCGTAGACTGCCAGAACTCAAGCGCATGGCAATGGTCGAGTTGACTGGCAAGACAGTCACATCCAAGGCTGGCCGTAAGGAGCGGGAATGGAAAGCTTCTTGAACGTCTTGCTGCTGACCTTGTGCCTTGCTGGCGCATTTGTCATGCTGATTGCATTGGGGGCCTTGGTGGCCCTGTGTATTGAACTTCTAAAGGATTGACATGATTGAAGTATTGAAACAGGCGCTTGAGGCGTTGAATGAATATGTCGATGTCGTGGTATCTGTAAATGACCCCAATGATTGGCGAACAGTAGCTGACGGTGGGAAACCAGCAAGAGATGCCATCACATCCCTACGCCAAGCCATTGCAGAGTTGGAAAGCCAAGAGCCTGTGGCGTGGGAGCACGATTGTGCGGCACTATTGCAAAACAATGTTGAGCTATGGATTGACCGATGCCCACATTGCGGGAAACCCCGAACCACCCACCCACCACAGCGCAAGCCGCTGACGGAGGAGCAGGCTTACGATTTGTTCGGTGTGCATTACAACATGAGCGTAATTCGCAACATAGAAGCCGCCCACGGTATCAAGGAGTAAGACATGATTTTGAAATCTCAGTCAATGCGCTTTGTCATGGCAACAATGATGGATGTTGAGCATGAATGGCAAACAAGTAAATGGAAATCTAAAGACGACATGATTAACCCTGATGTGCCAATGATTGTGCAAATTGGCGACTATGGGTATGAAGTTCAATCATGCGGTGGCGACAGCGAACTTGAGGGTTTTGTCATCATGTGCAAAGAAGAACCTGTGTGCAAGTGGGATGACTTGGAGTGCATCTTATTGGAGAAGAACACATGACTGATCACACAAATTTTTACGGCTGCTACTACTCTGAAACCTTGGAGCTTGAATTGTCCCTTTGGTTTACAGTCACCGACCATGACGAAAGCGTGGGCGTGTACTACGAGTTTGAGTGGGATGCTCTTGACGAAAATGGCAAAGACTTGAAAGATGACATGCCAATCAAGGAAAGAAACGACTGTGAGCGAATCATTGCCAAAGCCATCCGAGAGGACATCAAAGGCGAATACTTTATTTGAGCCCGTCAGGACCTTCTACGGGCGCAAACAAAGGCGGGGTGAGGTAAGGGTAGCCGAAGGTATCGCCTACAGGTGCAAAGCCTGTGAAAAGGTCCTTCTGACCACCCTACAGGTGGATCACCACCGTTGTCAGGCAAACACCTCAAGCGCCCTTTGAGTACGGGCCACACGGTCATCCAAGCCATGTGTGCCACCGTTGATCTTCTTGGTCACGGCCAAGATGTCGGCAGCAATGTTGTTCAGGTGGTTTCTGTGCCAAAACCATCCTGCTGACAGGGCGGCATACATGGGGGTGCTGACCAGATCGGGTTCAGCTTCCAGGTCCACGCCCAGCGCCTCACCACAGGCTTTGTAGTTGTCTCGGCCAGTCAATTGGATCAGGCCCCTCCCCCGAAAATTCCAACCGTCACCAGACTCTTCGTCGCCATTACCCATGCGGCTGGCGTAAACCTTGTTGGCAATGGCCTCAGGATTGCGGTGGTAGGGCTGGGCAGCCTCCAGGCTTGGGAAACGCTTTGGCCACACCTTGCACAAGCTCTCAGCCTTGTAATTCAAGTTTTCAACTAGAGCGGTGAACCCAGCACTCTCATGGCCACACTGGCCAAGGAAAGATGCCTGTTGTTCAGGGGTTTCAATGCCGAATGTCTCAAACGTAGTGTTTATCGCATCGATCCATTCTTCTGCCTTGGAAGGCGGCATTTGCAGGGCATGAGCCAGTTGTTCGGAGTTCATTGCTTTCCTTTCAAGGTTTGGTAGACGGTGTTGTAGGCATCGATACAGGCGTTGAGTTGTCTTGTGTTGGCATCTCCTTGATCGGTGATGGCGACAAGAGATTTAGCAACCTCTCGGTCAAGTTCGGCTGTTGCTTGAACGCTATCTCTGGGGGTAGGGGCGGGATCTGGGGTGGCTGGTATGGGGCAGATGGTGGTTTTGATAGGAATCCGCAGCTTGAGAGAGCCAGTGTCAATGGCAGTATTGCGCTTTTGAGAAAGAACCTTGGCTTCATTTTGTGCCTTTACAAGTTGAGTGGTTTGAGTGTTAACAGCGGCAACAAGTGCCTGTTCTTTTTCTCTGGCCTGGGCGTTGAGCTTTGCAATCTCCAACTGCTGCTCATCCTGCTCGGCCTTGACCCCCTTGTAGTAGCCAGTGCCAAAGGAGGCCGCAAGCGCCAGCAAAACCCCAAGCCATACCGCAGGGTTAAGCAAACTCATTCTTTGGCTCCCTTGAAGGCTGGCTCGTCATCGTCGGCAACCTTGGGCTTGGGTGGGCTTGGCTGTTTATTGACCCAGTTTGGTGTGGGCTGTCGGCCAGTCCATGTGGGCGGTGGGGCAGGGGGATCGGTGTCGGTCGCCTCAGCAGTGGCCACAGCCTTGGCCATCGCCTTGACACCAGAGCGGCCAGCAACACCCCCCAGGACACCAGAAACAAACACCATGATGGTGGAGATCTGCTGGGTGTACACCTTGTCGATGGGGGCAAGGCCCGACATGGGCTGGGTCACGAAGCTGACCGAGTACAAGAACATGGCCATCGATCCAAGAAGGATCACGACCAGGGAGACAATGACAAAAGCCCACACACGGGCTTCAATCTCTTCAGCGGTCATTCGGTTGGAGGTGGCCATTATTTCTTCTCCTGTTCTGGTTTGATGAGCATATCAGGGCATGTGCCAGTGGCTGTGCAGATGGGTGGCTTGCACTCAGCGTTTTCCCAATTTTTGGGGTCTTGGCATGGATACCTGAATCGGTCTTC
>JACCDM010258575.1_pt1 | contig 41685 bp, 41 predicted proteins | sample 7445851 | NCBI WGS metagenome assembly JACCDM01 (sample SAMN15323438, study PRJNA562643) | freshwater metagenome | isolation source: river surface water | place: USA:Blue River Watershed | collected 2017-08-16
GCGGGTACCACCCCCTGGGGCGGCGTGCTCGCGGTGGCCGGTGACGACCACGTCGCCAAGAGCTCCACCGCCGCCCACCAGAGCGACCACATCTTCAAGGCCTGCGGCCTGCCGGTCTTCTTCCCCGCTTCCGTGCAGGACATCCTGGACCTGGGCCTGCATGCCCTGGCCCTGAGCCGCTACGCCGGCGTCTGGGCCGGCATGAAGACGATCCAGGAAATCGTCGAGTCCAGCGCCACCGCCCTGATCGACCCCGAGCGCGTGCAGATCCGCCTGCCCGAGGACTTCGCCCTGCCGCCCGGCGGCGTGCACATCCGCTGGCCCGACAGCCCGCTGGAGCAGGAGGCCCGCCTCTTTGACACCAAGTGGTACGCCGCGCTGGCCTACATCCGCGCCAACCGCCTCAACCACAACGTCATCGAAGGCCCGAACGACCGCCTGGGCCTGATCGCCAGCGGCAAGGCCTACAACGACACCCGCCAGGCCCTGGCCGACCTGGGCCTGGACGCCGCCACCTGCCGCCGGCTGGGGGTGCGCCTGCACAAGGTCGCCGTCGTCTGGCCGCTGGAGGCGCAGACCACTCGCGAATTCGCGACCGGCCTGCGCGAGATCCTCGTCATCGAGGAAAAGCGCCAGGTCATCGAGTACCAGCTGAAAGAAGAGCTGTACAACTGGCGGTCGGACGTGCGCCCCAACGTGCTGGGCAAGTTCAACGAGGTCGAAGGCGACTACTCCGGCGGTGAATGGTCCATGCCCAACCCGTCGGCCCACACCCTGCTGCGCGCCAACGCCGACCTGTCGCCCGCCCTCATCGCCCGCGCCATCGCGCAGCGCCTGAAGAAGCTCGGTGTCGATGCCGACATCGCCGCGCGCCTGGACGCGCAGCTGGCCCTGCTCGAAGCCAAGGAAGCGAGCATGCAGGTCACGCAGGTCTCGGGGGACCGCCCGGCCTGGTTCTGCTCGGGCTGCCCGCACAACACCTCCACGAAGGTGCCCGAGGGCTCCCGCGCCATGGCCGGCATCGGTTGCCACTACATGGCCACCTGGATGGACCGCGCCACGATCGGCTTCACCCAGATGGGCGGCGAGGGCGTGCCCTGGGTCGGCCAGCAGCCCTTCTCCCACGAAAAACATGTCTTCGCCAACATCGGCGACGGCACCTACTTCCACAGCGGCCTGCTGGCGATCCGGCAGTCGATCGCGGCGGGCGTCAACATCACCTACAAGGTCCTGTACAACGACGCCGTGGCCATGACCGGCGGGCAGACCGTGGGCGAGCGCCCCGAGGGCCACTCGGTGCCGCAGATCGTGGGCAGCCTGCTGGCCGAAGGGGTGTCGCGCCTGATCGTCGTCACCGACGATCCCGCCAAGTACGCGCGCAATGCCGACAGCCGCCATGGCCTGCCCGCCGGCATCGAGGTCTTCCACCGCGACGAGCTCGATCGCCTGCAGCGCGAGTTCCGCGAGATCACCGGCACCAGCGTCATTGTGTACGACCAGACCTGCGCCACCGAGAAGCGCCGCCGCCGCAAGCGCGGCACGATGGAAGACCCGGCCTTGCGCGTGATGATCAACGACCTGGTCTGCGAAGGCTGCGGCGACTGCAGCATGCAGTCCAATTGCCTGTCGGTGGAGCCGCTGGAAACCCCCTTCGGCCGCAAGCGCACCATCAACCAGAGCACCTGCAACAAGGACACCAGCTGCCTCAAGGGCTTCTGCCCGAGCTTCGTCACCGTCGAGGGCGGCAAGCTCAAGAAGAAATCGCGTGAACAGGCGCCGTCGCCCTTCGAGCTGGGCGAGTTGCCCGAACCGCGCCTGCCTGCACTCACCGACGCCGCCTACGGCATCGTGGTGGCCGGCGTCGGGGGCACCGGCGTCATCACGATCGGCCAGCTGCTGGGCATGGCCGCGCATCTGGAGGGTCGCGGCATCGTCACCCAGGACGCGGCCGGTCTCGCCCAGAAGGGCGGCGCCACCTGGAGCCATGTCCTGATCGGCGCGACCGACGATGTCATCCATACCACCCGCGTGAGCATGGCGGCCGCCGACCTGGTCCTGGGCTGCGACCCCCTGGTCACGGCGCACCGCGAAACCCTCTTGCGCGTACGTGAGGGCCGCACCCGCGTCGCGCTCAATGCGCACGCCACCCCCACCGCCAACTTCGTGCGCCAGCCCGACTGGGCCAACCCCGCCGAAGCCTGCGTCGGGGCCATCGTCCAGGCGGCAGGCGCGCAGGGCGTGGGCAGCTTCGATGCCGACCGCGCCGCCACTCGCCTGATGGGCGACAGCCTCTACACCAACCCCATGCTGCTGGGTTACGCCTGGCAAAAGGGCTGGATCCCGCTGGGTCTGGCCTCGCTGCTGCGCGCGATGGAGCTCAACGAGGTCGCCGTCGACGCCAACAAGGCCGCCTTCACCTGGGGCCGCTGGGCCGCGCACGACCCGGCCCGCCTGGACAAGCTGCTCGCGCCTTCCCAGGTGATCGAGCTGCGCCCGCGCGAGACCCTGGACAGCCTGATCGCTCGCCGAGCCGACTTCCTGACGGGCTACCAGAACGCGGCCTATGCGCAGGACTACCGCGCCTTCATCGAGCAGGTGCGCGCCGCCGAGGCCCCGCTGGGTCGCACGACCCTGACCGAATCGGTCGCCCGCTACCTGTTCAAGCTCATGGCCTACAAGGACGAGTACGAGGTGGCCCGCCTGCACACCCAGACGGGGTTCCGCGAACGGATTGCCGAGCAGTTCGAGGGCGATTTCCGCATCCACCACCACCTGGCCCCGCCGCTGCTGTCCCGGCGCAACGACCGCGGCGAGTTGCAAAAGCGCCGCTTCGGGGCGGCCATGGGATGGGGGCTGAGCCTGATCGCACGCCTCAAGGGCCTGCGTGGCACCGCCCTCGATGTGTTCGGCTACACCGAGGAGCGCCGCACCGAGCGGGCGCTGATCGGGGAGTACCGCCGCTGCATCGAGGAACTCCTGCCGGCCCTGCACGCCGACAACCATGCCCTGGCCGTGGACATTGCCCGCCTGCCCGAGCAGATCCGCGGCTTTGGCCATGTGAAGGCCCGCCACCTGGAGGCCGCCCGCGTCCGCTGGGGCGAGCTGATGGTGAGCTGGCGCGGCCAGGCCTCGGCGCAACGCCTGGCGGCCTGACCGGTGCGCGCCCGGGCCCTGCCAGCCCCCGGGCGAGGCCCTTGACCCTCATGGACCGGGGCCCTTTGGGCCCGGGCCCTACAATCCCGAGGTTTCGCGGGCAGCGGGGCCGAGCCGGCCTGCGCCCGTGACATTTCGCCTGAAACCCCTAGGAGCCCACGTGTTCATTTCTTCCGCATACGCCCAGGCCGCGCCGGCCCCCGCCGCAGGTGGCGACCTGATGTCCACCCTCACCGGCATGCTCCCGCTGCTGCTGATGTTCGTGGTGCTGTACTTCGTCATGATCCGGCCCCAGATGAAACGCCAGAAGGAGCACAAGGCCATGATCGAGGCCCTGGCCAAGGGCGACGAAGTGGCCACCGCCGGCGGCCTGCTGGGGCGCATCAGCAAGCTGGGCGACACCTATGTCGGCATCGAGGTCGCTACCGGCGTCGAGATCCAGCTGCAGCGCAGTGCCATCGTGCAGGTGCTGCCCAAGGGCACCCTCAAGTAAGCGGCGACGCTGTCGCCCCGCGGCCGGCCGCTTCGTGCCGGCTCGCCTGAACACTCAACGTCATGAACCGTTACCCGGTCTGGAAGTACGCGATCCTTGTGGTCGCGTTGCTCGTGGGCATCCTGTACACGCTGCCCAATTTCTTTGGCGAGGCCCCGGCGGTCCAGGTGTCGGCGGGCAAGGCCACGGTCAAGGTCGACACCACGACCCTGGCCCGCGTCGAGCAGGCGCTGGCGGCCGCCAGCATTCGGCCGCAGTCCATCACGCTGGAGGGCACGTCCATCCGCGTGCGCGTGGACAGCACCGACACCCAGCTCAAGACCAAGGACGCCCTGCAGCGGGTGCTCGTGCCGGACCCGGCCGACCCTGGCTACGTGGTGGCGCTCAACCTGATCTCGGCGTCGCCGGCCTGGCTGACCGCCCTGCGCGCGGCCCCGATGTACCTGGGCCTGGACCTGCGCGGCGGCGTGCACTTCATGCTGCAGGTCGACATGCCCGGCGCCCTCACCAAGAAGGCCGAGGCCTACGCCGGCGATCTGCGTTTGTCGCTGCGCGAGGCCAACCTGCGCCATGGCGGCGTGAGCCGCAGCGGCCAGACCCTCGAAGTGCGTTTCCGTGAAGCCGCCACCCTGGAGCAGGCGGTGCGCCGCGTGGCCGATCAGTTCCCCGACCTGCAGGTCAGCGGCGGACCGGACGGCACCGAGTACAAGCTGACCGCCAGCCTCAAGCCCGAAGCGGCCCGCAAGGTGCAGGAACAGGCGCTCAAGCAGAACATCCACACCTTGCACAACCGCATCAACGAACTCGGCGTGGCCGAGCCGGTGATCCAGCAGCAGGGCCTGGACCGCATCGTCGTGCAACTGCCCGGCGTGCAGGACACCGCCAAGGCCAAGGACATCCTGGGCCGTACCGCCACCCTGGAGATGCGCCTGGTCGACGAAAGCGCGGAGGCGCGTGCCGCCGAGATGGGCTCGGGCCCGGTGCCCTTCGGGTCGGAGCGCTTTCTGGAGCGTGACGGCCGCCCCGTCATCCTCAAGAAGCAGGTCATCCTCACGGGGGACAGCCTGACCGACGCGCAGCCGGGCTTTGACTCCCAGACCCAGCAGCCCAAGGTCGACCTGACCGTGGACGGCAAGGGCGGGCGCATCATGCGCGACACCAGCCGCGAGAACCTGAAGAAGCGCATGGCCATCGTGCTCTTCGAGAAGGGCAAGGGCGAAGTCCTGACGTCCCCTGTCATCCAGGCCGAGCTGGGGACCCGCTTCCAGATCTCCGGCTCCATGACCGTGACGGAAGCCAATGACCTGGCGCTGCTGCTGCGGGCCGGCTCGCTGGCCGCGCCGATGGAGATCATCGAAGAGCTCACCATCGGCCCCACGCTGGGCGCCGAGAACATCGCCAAGGGCTTCCACAGCGTGGCCTGGGGCTTTGCCGCCATCGTGGCCTTCATGGCGATCTACTACATGCTGTTCGGGCTGATCTCCGGCATTGCGCTGGCGGTCAACCTGCTGCTGCTGGTGGCCATCCTCTCGCTCTTGCAGGCCACCCTCACCCTGCCGGGCATGGCGGCCATGGCCCTGGCCCTGGGCATGGCCATTGATTCCAACGTGCTGATCAACGAGCGCATCCGCGAGGAACTGCGCAACGGTGCCGCGCCGCAGGCGGCCATCCACGCCGGTTACGACCGCGCCTGGGCCACCATCCTGGACTCCAACGTCACCACCCTGATTGCGGGCGTGGCGCTGCTGGCCTTCGGCTCCGGCCCGGTGCGCGGTTTCGCGGTGGTGCATTGCATCGGCATCCTCACCTCGATGTTCTCGGCGGTGTTCTTCTCGCGCGGCCTGGTCAACCTCTGGTATGGCCGCCAGAAGAAGCTCAAGTCCGTGTCCATCGGCACCGTCTGGCGTCCCTCGAAGGACGAGGCGCTTCACACCGGCAAAGGAGCCTGATCATGGAATTTTTCAAGATCCGGCGGGACATCCCGTTCATGCGTCACGCGCTGGTGTTCAACATCATCTCGTTCCTGACCTTCGCCGCCGCCGTCTTTTTCCTGTTCACGCGGGGCTTGCACCTGTCGGTGGAGTTCACCGGCGGCACCGTGATGGAGGTGGGCTACAGCCAGCCAGCGGAGGTCGAGCGTATTCGCCAGACCGTTTCCGGCCTGGGCTACACCGACGTACAGGTGCAGAACTTCGGCACCGCGCGCGACGTCATGATCCGCCTGCCTGCCCAGAAGGGCGTGAGCTCCGCGCAGCAAAGCGAGAAGGTGTTCACGGCCCTCAAGGCGGCCGATCCCTCGGTGAACCTGCGCCGCACGGAGTTTGTCGGTCCCTCGGTGGGCGAGGAACTCGCGGCCGACGGCCTGAAGGCGCTGGCCGTGGTGGTGGCGGGCATCATGATCTACCTGGCGCTGCGCTTCGAATGGAAGTTCGCGGTGGCGGCCATCCTCGCCAACCTGCACGACATCGTCATCATCCTGGGCTTCTTCGCCTTCTTCCAGTGGGAGTTCTCGCTGGCGGTGCTGGCGGCGGTGCTGGCGGTGCTGGGGTATTCGGTGAACGAGTCGGTGGTCATCTTCGACCGGATCCGCGAGAACTTCCGGCGCTTTCGCAAGATGGACACGACCGAGGTGATCGACAACGCCATCACCTCCACCATCAGCCGCACCATCATCACCCACGGCTCCACGCAGATCATGGTGCTTTCGATGCTGCTGTTTGGGGGCGCGACGCTGTACTACTTCGCCTTGGCCCTGACCATCGGCATCCTGTTTGGCATCTATTCGTCGGTCTTCGTGGCCGCCGCCATCGCGATGTGGCTGGGGATCCAGCGCGAAGACCTGATCAAGGCGGCGCCGCGCAAGGACAACGACCCCAACGATCCGAACGCCGGCGCGACAGTCTGACGCGAGGAAAAAGACAGGGCCCGAAAGGGCCCTGTCTTTTTTTGGGGGCAGGCCTGCGTTACGTGCGCAGCTGCGTGCGCAAGTCAGTGCGCCAGCCGTCCTTCGCTGTCATCGCACAACTCGTCCAGAACCAGCGCGTCGGGCTCTTCACCGAAACTCCAGTAGACCATCAGCACGATGATCTTGAGGGCGTCCAGTGACAGCGGACTGCCCGAGGCGGCCATCGCGCGATCGATCACGATTTCGCGCATGGCGCCGGGCAGCACGCCGGCCGACTCCAGAAAGGAAATGAAGCCCAGGCACTGCGCGCCCAGGTGATCCTGCTCGGCGACCGAGTACACACGCAGGCTTTGCGCCGAAGGATCCTGGAACGGCATGGCCGGCGCTTCGGGCTCGGCGTCGGGCGGTGCGGGAGAAAGGCGGATCGATTGCGCCGCGAAGTTCAGGCCGTCGAGCCAGACCAGGGCGTCGTGGATTTCTTCGGCTTCGAAGCCGTGGGCGCTGAGTTTGCGTCCGAGCTGCTGCAACTCGGGACACGCATCGCCTCGCCAGTAGTTCTCGTAGACAAACACCAGCACGTCGAACATATGGGGCCAATATAGCCCAGAAGAGGGGGGCGTCCGCAAGTCCTTTTTGGGACGTGTGGTCTTGCGGCCTCAGGCGGCGACCGTGCGCTGGTAGAAGCCTCCGGGCAGGCGGGCGACCTGGCCTTCGAGTTCGAGGGCCAGCAGGCGGGCCAGCAGCGTGCCGGTGTCCAGGCCGATGCGCGCGGCCAGCGTGTCGAGCGAGGCGGGGTCGAAGCCCAGGGCATGCAGCAGCGGGTCGCTGCCGGTCTCCGGGGCGCGTGAAGGGGCCGATGCAGGTGCCGCGATGGGCGGCGGCCCGCCCGCCTGGAGAGGCAGTTCTTCCAGTACGTCCTGCGCGGTCTCCACGAGTTTGGCACCTTGCCGGATCAGGGCATGGCAGCCGCGGGACTGGGGCGAATGGATGGAGCCAGGGATCGCGAACACCTCGCGCCCCTGTTCGGCCGCGAGTCGCGCGGTGATCAGGGATCCCGATCGAACGGCCGCTTCGACCACCAGCGTGCCCCTGGCCAGGCCGCAGAGGATGCGGTTACGGCGGGGGAAGTTTTCGGCCAGGGGCGGGGTTCCCAGCGGGTACTCGCTCAGAATCAGCCCCCGCTCGGTGATGCGCTGCGCCAGCGCCGCATGCTGGCGCGGATAGACGAGGTCCAGCCCGGTGGCCACGACGGCGATCGTGGCCACCGGCGCGGCGAAGTCGGATGCCGCCTGCGCCGCGCCTTCCAGCGCACCCTCATGGGCCGCACCGTCCACGCCGAGCGCCAGGCCGGAGACCACGCACCAGCCCGCCCGGGACAAGCTGCGCGCGAATTCGCGGGCGTTCAGGGCCCCTTGCGGGGTCGGGTTGCGGCTGCCGACCAGGGCGATCCCCTCGGGCCAGACCGCCGCGCCGGGCTGCGCCAGGCAGGCCCCCATCCCGTGCAGCATCAGCGGTGGATCCTCGGTCTGGAGCAGGAGCGGCGGGTAGCCGGGGTCGGCCAGGCTCCAGATGCGTCGCGTGCCTTCACCCTGTGCCAGCCACTGCCAGGTCGCCTCGGCCAGGGCTGCCAGCTGCGGCGGCTCGGCCTGGAGGGCCTGTGCCTGGCGGGCCGTGACGAGGTCACGCAGCGCAGCGGGCGCAGCTTGAAAGAGCGCACCCGGCAAGCCCCAGGCGGCCAGCAGCCGGCGCGCCGTGCCAGGGCCGATGCCGGGTGTGAGAACCAGGCGCAGCCAGTCCCGTAATGTCTCGCGGTCCATGGCGGCTGCCTCAGCGCGGCGCGGCCAGGCGGTCGCCGACCCGGACGCCATCGCCGCTGTCCAGGATCAGGCCATAGCAAAGCCGGTCGAAGGTGCGGAACACCATGAGCTGGCCCTTGCGCTCCGCGGGCAGCTGGATCTGCTCGGGCCGTCCGGGGCCTGTGTGATCCAGCCCCTGCGGCCCTTGCCGGATGACAGCGAGCACATGGCCGTCGGCCAGTCCGTCGGCGCGGCCCTTGTTGATCACCACCACCTGGTTCTGGCCGGCCATGCCTGCGGCGTCGCCGTAGATCGAGATGATGCGCGCGTCTTCCGGGACGGTCTGCGGGGCGTGGGGGGTGTAGGTCGTGAACTGGCGTGCCGGCTCGGGCAGGAGGCGGTCACCGGCCCGGATTTCCTCCCGGGCCGATACGATGTCCAGGAGGGCGGGAACGGGCCAGGCCTGCGCGTCGGCGTCCGGGCCCGTGACCCGGCCTTGTGCCTGCACCAGCAAGGCGCGGCCGACATACCGCGCTTCGTAGCCGAGGACGGCGTGGGTGACCGGGTCGTGCACGGCGCGCGCTTCGCGAAAGATGCGGAACGCGGCGCGGGCGGCTGGCGCATCCTGCGGGGGGATATCCAGCGCAGAACCGGCCGGGCCGCGCGCGTAGGCCCGGTCGCCGCGTGTGATCAGCACCCGGCCCTCGGGTGCGGCCACGATGCGGGGCGCCTGGCGGATGGCGTCTTCGTCGACGATGAGGGGCTCGGCGAGAAAGGGCTCGATCTGGTGAGGCTCGAGGGCCAGCCGCGTCGCGCCGGGCAGCAACTGCACGCGCACCCGGGGCGACATCCGCAGGGTCGGGAGGCTGTCTGCGGCGCGTGACACCGCCGTGGCACTGGCCGCGGCCTCCGGGAGGGGGGCAGTGGGCGCCTGCGCGCCCCTTGCCGCGGGGGCGGTAGCGGCCAGCGCCACGATGAGCGCGGCCCCTGCGGCCCCGGCCACGGTGTCCCGCGTGACATCGTGTTTTTTCATGGTTTCCGAAAAAATTAATTCCAAGGAATTAATTTTGCGCCACGCCGGGTGATCGGGCAATGTGTCATCCGGGCTGCCGGCGGGGTCCCCGATCGTGGGGGAAAATAGCGGTTTTCCCCGTGCCTTTGCGGCTCCACCATGGCTGTCCTTCCCATCCTTGTCTACCCGGATCCCCGTCTGCACACCGTCGCCAAGCCGGTGCCCGTGGTCGATGCGCGCGTGCGCCAGCTGGTGGCCGACATGCGCGAGACGATGTACGAGTCCAATGGCATCGGGCTGGCCGCTACCCAGGTGAACGTCCATGAGCGGGTCGTCGTGATTGACGTGTCGGAAAAGCGCGACTCGCCCCTCACCCTGATCAATCCCGAAATCACCTGGGCCAGCCCGGAGCGACGCGCCGGCGAGGAGGGCTGCCTGTCCGTGCCCGGCATCTATGACGGCGTCGAGCGCTCCGTCGCGGTCAAGGTCAAGGCCCTGGACGAAAACGGCCAGGAGCACACGATCGATGCCGAGGGCCTGCTGGCCATCTGCATCCAGCACGAGATGGACCACCTGCAAGGCAAGGTCTTCGTCGAGTACCTCTCGATGTTCAAGCGCAATCGCATCAAGACCAAGATGATCAAGGCGCAGCGCGAAGCCGAACGCGCCTGAGCGCCGACGTGCAAACGCCCGGCCCTGGCAGCCTCCCCTTGCGTGTCATCTTCGCGGGCACGCCCGAATTCGCGCGCGTGGCGCTCGAGCGACTGCACGCGGCCGGCCACACGATTCCCCTGGTGCTGACGCAGCCGGACCGTCCCGCCGGGCGGGGCATGAAGCTGCAGGCTTCCCCGGTCAAGCAGTTCGCGCAATCGCAGGGCCTGCCCGTGGCACAGCCCCAGGGTCTGCGCCTGCAGGGCAAGTACCCGCAGGACGCGCAGTCGGCGCAAGCCGCGATCCACGCCGCGCAGGCCGACGTCATGGTGGTGGCCGCCTACGGCCTCATCTTGCCGCAGTGGGTGCTGGATGCGCCCCGCCTGGGATGCCTGAACATCCATGCCTCGCTGCTGCCCCGGTGGCGCGGCGCGGCGCCGATTCACCGCGCCATCGAGGCGGGCGATGCCGAGACTGGCGTCACCCTCATGCAGATGGACGCGGGCCTGGACACTGGCGACATGCTTCAAACCGGGCGCCTGCCGATCGAGCCCGCAGACACCACGGCCAGCCTGCATGACAAGCTCGCGGACCTGGGGGCACGCATGATCGTCGCGGCCTTGCGGCAGGTCGCAGCGGGTTCCCTGACACGCACGCCGCAGCCCGAGGCGGGCGTGACCTATGCCCACAAGATCGAGAAAGCCGAGGCCGAGGTGGACTGGTCGCTGCCCGCCGAGGTGATCGAGCGCCGGATGCGCGCTTTCGACCCCTTCCCCGGCGCCACCAGCACCGTGCAGGGCGAGTCCGTGAAGCTGTGGAGCGCGCAGTGCGTGATGGCGCCGGGCGTGGCGCAGGACGGCGTGCCTGCTGGCACCGTGCTGGCCGCGGGCGACCAGGGGGTGCTGGTGGCCTGCGGCACGGGCGCCCTGCGTCTGAAAACTTTGCAACGCGCCGGCGGCAAACGTCTGGCCGCCGCCGATTTCCTGCGGGGTTTCCCGCTGGTACCGGGCCAGCGTTTCGAGGCGCGGGCCTGATGTTCTGGCTGGCCCACCTGCGCGCGCACCCGGAGTTCCGCGCCGGCCTGCGGGACATGGTGCCCCAGGCCACCGGCACCGCGATCTGGGGCCTGATGACGGGTGTGGCCATGGTCAAGTCCGGCCTGTCGGTGGTCGAGGCGCTGGCCATGACCTTCTTCGTCTATGCGGGCAGCTCGCAGCTGGCGGCCCTGCCGCTGCTCGTGGCGGGTGCCCCGGCCTGGGTGATCCTGGCCACGGGCTTCTGCGTGAACCTGCGCTTCATCGTGTTCAGCCTGCACCTGCGGTCCTACCTGATCCACCTGCCGCCCCTGCGCCGCGCGGCCGCCGCCTACCTCACCGCGGACCTGAGCTACGCCCTGCACACGCATCGCTACCCGAAGCCTGCGCAGGACGACGGCGAACGCCTGGCCCAGGAGGCCTACATGGCGGGCCACATCTGCACCATCTGGACCAGCTGGATGGTGGCCAGCGTGCTGGGCATTGCCCTGGCCAATGTGGTGCCTACCACCTGGGGCCTGGGCTTCGCGGGCATCCTGTGCCTGGTGGGTATTTCCTGCGCGCTGGCCTCCACGCCGCTGCGCACGGTGGCTGCCGTGGTGGCGGGGGCGACAGCGGTGGCGGCCTATGCCCTGCCCCTGCGACTGAACATCGTGGTGGCCATCGGCGTGGCCGTGATCGTGTGCATGGCGCTGGAACAGCGCCTGCGGCCCGCAGCGGGAGGGACGCACTCCTCATGACCGATCTCTGGACGATGGCCGTGATTGCCGGTCTGGCCGTGGTGACCCTCATCACCCGCGGCTTCTTCGTGTTTTCCAGCCGCCCCTGGCGCCTGCCGGTGTGGGCCGAGCGCGGCCTGCAGTACGCGCCGATTGCGGCCCTGACCGCCGTGGTGGTGCCGGAGGTGGTGATGACCCAGGGGCAGCTGATCGCCACCTGGCAGGACGCCCGGGTCTTCGGGGCGGCCGCCGGCATGGCCGTCTTCTTCTGGCGGCGGGACACGCTCCTCACCATCGTGGCCGGCATGGCCGTTTACCTGCCGCTGCACCTGGTACTGGGCTGGTAAGCCTGGCGGAAAGCCGGCTTCCTAGAATCCGGGCCTATGAACATCCTTCGTTTCTCCGATCTGTGCGCCCAGGGCCAGGCCCGGGGCCAGCGCGTCTTCATCCGCGCCGACCTGAACGTGCCCCAGGACGACGCGGGCCGCATCACCGAGGACACCCGCATCCGCGCCTCCATCCCCTGCATCCGCATGGCGCTGGACGCGGGGGCTGCAGTCATGGTCACCTCGCACCTGGGCCGGCCCACCGAGGGCGAGTTCAAGCCCGAGGATTCGCTGGCGCCGGTGGCACAGCGCCTGGGCGAGTTGCTGGGGCGCGAGGTGTCGCTGCGGGCCGGCTGGGTCGATGGCGTGCAGGTCGCGCCCGGCGAGGTGGTGCTGCTGGAAAACTGCCGCCTGAACAAGGGCGAGAAGAAGAACGATCCCGCGCTCGCGAAGAAGATGGCAGCCTTGTGCGACATCTTCGTGCACGACGCCTTCGGCACGGCCCACCGCGCCGAGGCCTCCACCTATGGCATCGCGCAGTTCGCGCCGGTGGCCTGCGCCGGTCCCCTGCTGGCCGCCGAGATCGACGCCATCTCCAAGGCCCTGGCCAACCCGAAGCGCCCGCTGGCCGCCATCGTGGCAGGCTCCAAGGTCTCGACCAAGCTGACCATCCTGCAGTCGCTGGCGAAGAACGTCGACCAGCTGATCGTGGGCGGCGGTATTGCCAACACCTTCATGCTGGCGGCGGGCCTGCCGATCGGGAAATCGCTGGCCGAGGCGGGCCTGGTCGAGGAGGCCCGCGCGGTGATCGCCGCCATGAAGGCGCGCGGCGCCGAGGTGCCGATCCCTACCGACGTGGTGGTGGCCAAGACCTTCGCCGCCGATGCACCGTCGACCGTGAAGGCTGCGACCGATGTGGCTGATGATGACCTGATCCTGGACATCGGCCCGCAGACCGCGAAGAAGCTGGCCGACCAGCTGCTCGCGGCGGGCACCATCGTCTGGAACGGCCCGGTGGGCGTGTTCGAGTTCGAGGCCTTCTCGCACGGCACGCAGGCCATCGCCCGTGCCATCGCGCAGTCGTCCGCCTTCAGCATCGCCGGTGGCGGCGATACGCTGGCGGCCATCGCCAAGTACGGGATCGAGAAGGACGTGGGCTACATCTCCACGGGCGGCGGTGCCTTCCTGGAGGTGCTCGAAGGCAAGACGCTGCCGGCGTTCGAGATCCTGGAGAAGCGCGCGCGGGGCTGAGTGCGGGCTGCGCGGCGCCCGCCGTGGGGCAATCCCGGGGGACTGGACTGGGGTGGGCGTGTGAGAATGCCGGGTCACCTCTGACCTGCCAGCCAAGGAAGTTCAATGGCCCGTCGCGCCACCAAGATCGTCGCCACCCTCGGCCCCGCCTCCAGCGACCCCCAGCTGCTCGAACACATGATCCGCGCTGGCGTGAACGTCGTGCGCCTGAACTTCAGCCACGGTAAGGCGCAGGACCATATCGACCGCGCACGCCTCGTGCGTGAGGTCTCGCAGCGCGCGGGCCGCGAGGTGGCCATCATGGCCGACCTGCAGGGCCCCAAGATCCGCGTGGGCAAGTTCGCCGACGGCAAGGTCATGCTGGCGCCTGGACGCAAGTTCGTCCTTGACGCCTCGCGCACCCAGCCCGGCGACGCTGATGGCGTGGGCCTGGACTACAAGGAGCTGCCCCGCGACGTGAAGGCCGGCGACGTGCTGTTGCTCAATGACGGCCTGCTTGTGCTCACGGTGGACGCCGTCAAGGGCGAGCAGGTACACACCACCGTCAAGCTCGGCGGCGAACTGTCCAACAACAAGGGCATCAACAAGCAGGGCGGCGGTCTGACTGCCCCCGCACTCACCGCCAAGGACATGGAGGACATCCGCACCGCCATGAGCTTCCAGGCCGACTACGTGGCGGTGAGCTTTCCCAAGAACGCCACGGACATGGAGATGGCCCGCCAGCTTTGCAACGTGGCGGCCGCCGAGTTCGGCCACAAGCCGGGCCTGATCGCCAAGATCGAGCGCGCCGAGGCCATTCCCAATCTCGAGTCCATCCTCAAGGCCAGTGACGGCATCATGGTGGCGCGCGGCGACCTGGCGGTGGAAGTGGGCAACGCCGCCGTGCCGGCCCTGCAAAAACGCATGATCCGGCTGGCACGCCAGCATGACAAGGTGGTGATCACCGCCACCCAGATGATGGAGTCCATGATCACCAACCCGGTGCCGACGCGCGCCGAGGTGAGCGACGTGGCCAATGCGGTGCTCGATGGCACCGACGCGGTGATGCTCAGTGCCGAAACGGCCTCGGGCAAGTTTCCGCTGGAGACCATCGTCGAGATGGCCAACATCTGCGCCGAGGCCGAACGCGCCGAGGACACCAAGCTGGATGCCGATTTCACCGGCATGACTTTCCAGCGCATCGACCAGTCCATCGCCATGGGAGCGCTGTTCACGGCCCACCACCTGGGTTGCAAGGCCATCGTGGCCCTCACGGATTCCGGGTCGACCGCGCTGTGGATGTCGCGGCATCGCATTCACATCCCGATCTATGCGCTCACGCCGCGCCTGTCGACGCAGCGCAAGATGGCGATCTACCGCAACGTGCGCCCGCTGCTGATGGACACCAGCGCCGACCGCGACACCGCGCTGGGCGACGCCGAGGCGCATCTGAAGCAGCGTGGCATCGTGAGCAGCGGCGACATCTACGCCATCACCTGCGGTGAACCCATGGGAGCGCCGGGCGGCACGAACATGCTCAAGATCTGCCGCGCGGCTTGACGAACCGGGGCGACATGGGTTGGCCTCCTAGAATCAGCGCATGACCCACGCCCTCCCCGACACCGCCCTGGACCAGATCTTCCGCTCCGCCCGCACGATCCACACATTCACTTCGCAGCCGGTCACCGACGACACCTTGCGTGCGCTGTATGACCTGGCCAAGTGGGGTCCGACCTCCATGAACTGCCAGCCGATGCGCCTGGTGTTCGTGCGCAGCGCCGAGGCCAAGGCGCGCCTGAAGCCCGCACTCGCCCCAGGTAACGTGGACAAGGCCATGGCCGCCCCGGTGGTGGCCATCGTGGCCAGCGATGCGCGGTTTTATGACCAGTTGCCCACGCAGTTCCCGGCCAATCCCAATGCCCGGGCCCTGTTTGCCGACAACGCCACGCTCGCGGCCGACACCGCCATGCGAAACAGCAGCCTGCAGGGTGCCTACCTGATCCTCGCCGCTCGCTCCCTGGGCTTGGCGGCGGGGGCCATGAGCGGCTTCAACCCGGCGGCCGTCAACGCCGCCTTCTTCCCCGAGGGCGCCTGGAAGGCGAACTTCCTGATCAACCTGGGCTGGGGCGACGCCACTGGCGTGCACCCGCGCGGCCCGCGCCTGGCGTTCGAGGACGCCGTGCGCATCGACTGACACCGGGGCGCGGCGCCAGAGCGGTCCCGGCGGGGGCGCCCCGGCTAAAATTCGAGCCGCTTCGGGCCGGCCGCCACGGCCTTGCCCGCCCCTGTTCCCAACTTCCCTTTCCGGACCTGCACCATGCCTCTCGTTTCCATGCGCGAACTGCTGGACCATGCCGCCGCCAACGGCTATGGCATCCCCGCCTTCAACGTCAACAACCTTGAGCAGGTGCAGGCCGTGATGGAGGCCGCCAAGGAAACCGGCGCGCCGGTGATCCTGCAGGCCAGCGCGGGCGCCCGCAAGTACGCGGGAGAGTCCTTCATCAAGCACCTGATCTCGGCGGCCATCGAGGCCTACCCCAGCATCCCGCTGGTGATGCACCAGGACCACGGCCAGAACCCCGATGTCTGCCAGGGCGCGATCGACCTGGGCTTTTCGTCGGTCATGATGGACGGCAGCCTGGAGGCCGATGGCAAGACCATCGCCAGCTATGACTACAACGTCGCCGTCACCCGCAAGGTGGTGGACATGGCCCATAAGCTGGGCGTCACCGTCGAGGGCGAGCTCGGTTGCCTGGGCAGCCTGGAGACCATGAAGGGCGACAAGGAAGACGGCCACGGCACCGACGCCACCATGACCCGCGAGCAGCTGCTGACGGACCCCGAGCAGGCCGCGGATTTCGTGAAGAAGACGCAGCTCGATGCCCTGGCCATTGCCATCGGCACCAGCCATGGCGCCTACAAGTTCACCCGCAAGCCCACGGGCGACATCCTGGCCATCGACCGCATCAAGGAAATCAACCGCCGCATTCCCAACACCCACCTGGTGATGCACGGCTCGTCCAGCGTGCCGCAGGAGCTGCTGGCCATCATCCGCCAGTACGGTGGCCAGATGAAGGAGACCTACGGCGTGCCCGTCGAGGAGATCCAGCACGCGATCAAGTTCGGCGTGCGCAAGATCAACATCGACACCGACATCCGCCTGGCCATGACCGGCGCGGTGCGCAAGTTCCTGCACGAGAACCCCGAGAAGTTCGACGCCCGCGAGTGGCTCAAGCCCGCCCGCGAGGCCGCCAAGCAGATCTGCAAGCAGCGTTACATCGAGTTCGGCTGCGAGGGGCAGGCCGGCAAGATCAAGGGCCACACCCTGCAGGTGGTGGCGCAGAAATACGCCCAGGGCGAACTGGCCCAGGTCGTGCAGTGAACCACGCCCTGCACACCTCCTCGCTCACCTCGCTGCCGCTCTTGGCGCGTGGCAAGGTGCGTGACAACTACGCGGTGGGTGAGGACCGCATCCTCATGGTGGCCTCCGACCGCCTCTCGGCGTTCGATGTGATCATGGGCGAGCCCATTCCCGGCAAGGGCGAGCTGCTCACGCAGATGGCGCTGTTCTGGTTTGGCAAGCTCGGGCACCTGTGCCCCAACCATCTCACGGGCGATGCGCCCGAGACGGTGGTCACCTCTGGCGAAGTGCCGCAGGTACTGGGCCGCTCCATGCTGGTCAAGCGCCTCAAGCCCATTCCCGTGGAGGCCGTGGTGCGCGGCTACCTCGCAGGCAGCGGCTGGAAGGAGTACCAGCAGACGCAATCGGTGTGCGGCGTGAAGCTGCCGCCGGGCCTGACCAATGCGGCGCGCCTGCCCGAGCCGATCTACACGCCCGCAGCCAAGGCGGCGGTGGGCGAGCATGACGAGAACATCACCTACGAGCGCACCGTTGAAATGATCGGCCCCGAGCTGGCCGCCAAGATCCGCGACATCAGCCTCGCCATCTACAAGGAGGCGTCCGCCATCGCCCTGAAGAAGGGGCTCATCATCGCGGACACCAAGTTCGAGTTCGGCCTGGATGCCAGCGGCCAGCTGGTGCTGATGGATGAAGTGCTCACGCCCGACTCCTCGCGCTACTGGCCCGTCGAGGGCTACGAGGAGGCCGCGAAACGCGGCGACAACCCCCCCAGCTACGACAAGCAGTTCGTGCGTGACTGGCTCGAACAGGTCCGCATCAACGGCAGGCCCTGGGACAAGACCCCGCCCGCGCCGCGCCTGCCGCAGGACGTGATCCAGAAGACGGCGGCGAAGTACCGCGAGGCGCTGGAGCGGCTCACCGCCTGATCGTCCGGCATGCCAAAGAAAAGGGGCCACCGGGCCCCTTTTCCATCTGTGTCTCAACTCAAAACCACACTCGACAAGCGCCGGCGGTAGCTCGCCACCACTGGATCCTCCGGCGGAATCTGCCCCTCGGCCACCTTGGGCCGGGGTGGCTCCATGATGTCCAGGATGGCGATGTAGGCCTTGCGCGCGGCGTCTTCGTTCCAGGCCTTGTCCCGCATCAGGATCTCCAGCAGTTCGTCCATCGCCTCGGTCCATTGCAGGTGGGCCGCCAGCAGGCGGGCGCGGGCGTAGCGGGCGTCGAAGTCGCGTTTATTCGCTGCAATCTGCGCATCGAACCCAGCCAGCGCCTGCTGCGGATCGCCTTGCGAGGAGGCGAAATCGATCGCGTCCATCAGGCGCTGCAGCGAGTCCAGACGTCGCACACCCGCCGCCTTCGCGATCACCGGCGCGAACGCCACCTTGGCCTCATCGATGTGGCCCGAGAGCAGCAGCCACTTGACGTAGTCGAAGCGCGCGTCGTCGTTGTCCGGCGCCTGGGCCACGGCCTGCGCCAGGCGTTCACGCTGGCCCTCGGCGTCCTGGGGCAGGGCCTCTTGCTCCGGCTCGGGTTCGGCCTCGGCGGACGCCGGCAGGTGCTTGTCCAGGAATTCGCGGATCTTGCCCTCGGGCATGGCCCCCATGAAGCCATCGACCGGCTGGCCGTTTTTCAGCAGGACGCAGGTCGGGATGCTTCGGATCTGGAAGGCGCCAGCCAGTTGCTGCTCCTGATCGGAGTCGATCTTGACCAGCTTGAAGCGTCCCGCATAGGCGACCTCGAGCTTTTCCAGCAGCGGGCCGATGACCTTGCAGGGGCCGCACCACGGCGCCCAGAAGTCCACCAGCACGGGGGTTTGCATGGAGGCGGCGATGACCTCGGTTTCAAAGTTTTCGATGGTGACGTCGATCATTCGGGGCGCTTCGGGGTTGCAACTTAAAATTCACACCTTTTGGGATCAGGCATGGGCACGATACAGGTTGGCGTCGTGATGGGGTCCGGCAGCGACTGGGACACCCTGCAGCACGCAGTGGCGATTCTCCAGGAATTCGGCGTCGCCCACGAGGCGAAGGTGGTCTCGGCCCATCGCATGCCCGATGACATGTTCGCCTACGCCGAGGCGGCCGCTGGCCGGGGCCTGGTGGCGATCATCGCCGGTGCGGGCGGGGCGGCCCACCTGCCGGGCATGCTGGCGGCCAAGACCCCGGTGCCTGTGCTCGGCGTACCGGTGGCCAGCAAGCACCTCTCGGGCGTCGATTCCCTGCACAGCATCGTGCAGATGCCCAAGGGCGTGCCGGTGGCGACCTTTGCGATCGGCGCCGCGGGCGCGGCCAACGCGGCGCTTTTTGCCGTGGCGATGCTCGCCACGCGCGACGCCGAATTGCGCGCGCGGCTCGAGGCCTTCCGCCAGCGCCAGACCGACGCAGCCCGCGCCACGGTGCTGCCGCCGGCCGCATGAAACACGCTCCCATCCTCCCCGGCCAGACCCTGGGCGTGATGGGTGGTGGCCAGCTCGGGCGCATGTTCGCGCACGCGGCCCAGAGCATGGGGTACTTCACCGCCGTGCTCGACCCCGACGCGGCCAGCCCTGCCGGCCTCGTGAGCCACACCCACATCCGCACCGACTACCTGGACCCGCAGGGCCTGACCGAATTGGCCCGCATCGCTGCCGCCATCACCACCGAATTCGAGAACGTGCCGGCCCAAGCGCTGGCACAACTGGCGGCCAATCGCCCCGTCGCGCCCGGTGGCGAGGCGGTGGCCGTCGCGCAGGACCGCGCCCGCGAGAAGGCGCACTTCACCCGCTGCGGCGTGCCCTGCGCGCCGCATGCGGTGATCGAGACCCCCGAGCAGCTGGCGGCCGTGGGCGAGGACCTGCTGCCCGGCATCCTCAAGACCTCGCGCCTGGGCTACGACGGCAAGGGTCAGGTGCGTGTGGCGACGCGCGAGGCGCTGGCCCAGGCCTGGGACGACCTGCGCCGTGTGCCCTGCGTGCTGGAAAAAATGCTGCCCCTGGCCGCCGAGTGCTCGGTGGTGGTGGCACGCGGCGCCGACGGCCAGATGGTGCATCTGCCGGTGCAATGGAACCTGCACCGCGACGGCATCCTCGCGGTGACGGAAGTTCACGAAGGCGTGCTGCCGCCCGCGCGCGCGCAGCAGGCCATCGAGGCCACGCGCGCCATCGCGCAGGGCCTGGGCTATGTCGGCGTGCTGTGTGTCGAGTTCTTCATCCTGCAGGATGGCTCGCTGGTGGTCAACGAGATGGCGCCACGCCCCCACAACAGCGGGCACTGGAGCCTGGACGCCTCTGATGTGTCCCAGTTCGAGTTGCAGGTGCGTACCCTGGCGGGTCTGCCGCTGGTACAACCCCGCGCTCACAGTCCCGCGATCATGTTGAACCTGCTGGGAGACCTGTGGTTTCCAGGCGGTGCGAAGGCGGCCACCGAACCCGATTGGGCCGCCGTGCTGGCCTTGCCCGGAAGTCACCTGCACCTGTATGGCAAGACCGAGGCACGGGCGGGCCGCAAGATGGGGCACCTGACCTTCACGGGCCCGCAGGTGGCCGCCGTGCGCGCGACGGCCCTGAAGGCCTGTGACCTGCTGGGGCTTGCGCCTTTCTGAGTGTGGCCGTGATCCTGGACGGCCACGACACCGCCGCCATCGTGCGGGCCGCCGCGCACCTGGCGGCAGGCGGGCTGGTGGCCTTTCCCACCGAAACCGTCTACGGCCTGGGGGCCGATGCCGCCAGCGACGCGGCGGTAGCCGGCATCTTCACGGCCAAGGGCCGCCCGAGCGACCATCCGCTGATCGTGCATGTCACCGGCGTGCGGGAGGCGGAGCGCTTCGCGCGGGAAGTGCCGCCCGTGGCCCGCCGTCTGATGCAGGCCTTCTGGCCGGGCCCGCTCACCGTCATCCTCCCCCGGCGTGAAGGGATGGCGGGCGCCGCCGCGGGCGGCCAGGACTCGATCGGCTTGCGTTGCCCGTCGCACCCCGTGGCGCAAGCCTTGCTGCGCGCCTGCGCGGCACACGTGCCACCGGTCTGGGGCGTGGCAGGGCCCAGTGCCAACCGCTTCGGCCGCGTGAGCCCCACCACCGCCGCCCATGTGCACGAGGAGTTCGGCGACGGCCTGATGGTGGTCGACGGCGGCCCGTGCGAGGTCGGGATCGAATCCTCCATCGTCGATTGCACGCGGGGTCGGCCGGTGCTGCTGCGTCCCGGTGTGCTGACGCATGCCCAGGTCGAGGCTGCCTGCGGTGAGCGGCTGTGGCTGCCGCATGAAGTCGATGAGGCCGCGCCGCGTGCTTCGGGCACGCTCGAATCGCATTACGCGCCGCAGGCACGGGTGCGGGTGATGACGGCGCAGGCCCTGCAGGACGCCATCGATGCTGCGACTGCCGCAGGGGGCCAGGCTGATGGGGCTACGGCGATCTGGTCACGCGCCCTGCCCAGGCTGCCTGCCACGGGATGGCTGCACCGCGCCATGCCCCGCGAAGCGCGAGAGGCCGCACGAGAACTCTTTGCGGTATTGCGTGATTTCGACGCGCGCGGCGCGCGCCAGATCTGGATCGAGCAGGTGCCGGACACACCCGAATGGGCCGGGGTGCGCGATCGCCTGCAGCGCGCCGCCGCGGGCTGACCGCACGCGTCTGTCAGGGCTCCCGGGCCGCCCACTCCACCACGGAGTCGATCACCCCGCGCATCGCGCCCGCGTTCGGGTGGTTGGCAATCGCGACCACGACATAGCGCCGTCCGCTGGGTGCGTGCACATACCCCGCCACTCCCGTCACATCGCGCAGGCTGCCGGTCTTGAGGTGGGCCACGCCTGCGGTGCGCGCGGCGGTGCGCCGGGCGGTTCCGTCCAGGCCCGCCACGGGCAGGGAGGCGACGAACTCCGGCATCAGGGGGGAGGTCCAGGCGTGCTGCAGCAGACGCGTGAGCTGGGCCGCCGTCGCGCGCTCCTCGCGTGACAGCCCCGATCCGTTGTCAAACAGCGGAGGCTCCGTGCGCAGGCGTTCACGCCACCACTGCTGCAGCACCGCGCGGGAACCGGCGAGCGTGCCCACGCCGCGCTGTTGCAGGCTCAGCGTGAGAAATACCTGCTGCGCCATCACGTTGTTGCTGAATTTGTTGACGTCACGCACCACCTCGGCGAGCGTGGGCGACACGCTTTCCGCCGCCGGCTTCAGGCCCGCAGGCACGCGCCCCTCGCGCACCGTGCCTGTCAGCACGCCGCCCATTTCCTGCCACATGCCCGCGACCGCGCGGCCGGCCTGACTCGCGGGGTCGGCCGCGGCGATGGGCCAGCTGCGGGGTCCGCAGGAGGCGGGATAGGCACCGTCAAAGCGCAGGCGTGCCGGGTCGCGGAAATCCGCGCGCAGGGCGCCCCGCCAGTCGCTGCAGTCGCCCGATTGCAGCGGCACGCTGGCAGGCACCTGCAGGCCCGCCATGGGCGGCTCGATCTGCAGCAACGCCGCGTTCCCCTGGGGGGTGAACTGCAGCACGATGGCGCGGAAATTCACCAGCAAGGCATCGGGCGCCGCGTTGTACGGCCGCAGCGGCTCGCCGTCGAAGGCGGCGGGGTCTTGCGGTGCCACCTCGAAGGCGCTGCGATCGAGCACGATGTCGCCCGCGATGCGCCGCACGCCCAGACCCTGCACGCGCCGCAGCAGCTGCCACAGGCGCTCCATCACCAGGCGGGGGTCGCCCTGGCCCTTGAGGTACAGGTTGCCTTGCAGCGTGCCACCCTGCAACGTGCCTTCCAGGAAGACCGGCGTGGTCCAGGTCCAGGCGGGCCCCAGCAGGTCCAGGGCGGCATAGGTGGTGGCGAGCTTGGCGATGGAGGCGGGATTCACCGGCGCGTCGGCGCGGTGCCACAGGCGCGGGGGCAGGCGCCCCTCGGCGTCGGCCACCACCAGGGTGACGGCGTCACGCGGGAGCTTGGCGCGGGCCAGCGCGGAGTCGATCTCGGGGGGCAGCGACTGGGCCTGTGCCGCCGCGGCAGCCAGGCAGCTGCAGGCGAGCCAGGCGGCGAGACGGGTGGTGAAGGCCATGCGCAATTATCAGGGGCCGGATAATCAGCGCTTGTTTTGTGAAGCGGCCTTCGCCTTGAACCTCCTCGCCTTCGACACCAGCACCGAACGCCTGTCCGTGGCGCTGTCCTGGGCGGATGGCGCCGGGGTGCACCTGCTCGTACGCGAGGGCGATGGCGGGCGCGAGGCCTCCGCCACCCTGATCCCGGCCGCCATGGGCCTCCTGCGCGAGGCCGGCCTGTCCCTGTCCGGCCTGGACGCCATCGCCTTCGGCAGCGGGCCCGGCTCCTTCACCGGCCTGCGCACCGCCTGCTCCGTGGCCCAGGGCCTGGCCTTCGGTGCGTCGCGTCCTGTGCTCCCGGTCGAAACCCTGCTGGCCGTGGCGGAGGAGGCCCGCCATGCGCACGGCGCCACCCGCGTGCTGGCCCTGCTCGATGCGCGGATGGACGAGGTTTATGGCGCAGCCTACGTCCACGAGGGCCAGACCTGGCGTCGTGAAGGCCCGATCACCCTGGCGCGGCCCGAGGCCGTGGCCTTGCCTGCGGGCTTCGTCCAGGCAGGCAATGCTTTCGCCGCGTACGGCGATCGCCTGCCGGCGGGTACCCGTTTCGAGGCCGTGCCCACGGCGGCAGCGATGCTGCGCGTCGCCCCGGGGCTGATCGCCGCTGGCGGTGCCGTGCCCGCACACGAGGCCCTGCCCCTGTATGTCCGCGACAAGGTGGCCCAGACCACCGAGGAACGCGCGGCGCTGCGCGCGGCGAAGGACTCGGCATGAACGCCATCCTGCGCATGGACGCCGAGGGCCAGCCCGAAGCCGCCTTCGAAGCCATGACCCCCGAGCATCTCGACGCGGTGATGGCGATCGAGGCCACTGCCTACCCGCATCCCTGGACCCGAGGCAACTTCAACGACTCCCTGCGCGCGGGCTACCAGGGCCAGGTGCTGGTCGCGGCAGGCACGATGCTCGGTTATTTCATGGCGATGAAGGGGGTGGACGAAGTGCACCTCCTGAACCTCACGGTCGCCCCCGAACACCAGGGCCAGGGCTGGGGTCGCCTGATCCTCGAGGCCCTGTCCACCTGGTCGCGGGGCCAGGGCGCGCAATGGCTCTGGCTGGAAGTGCGCGCCAGCAACGAGCGGGCGCAGCGCCTTTACGAGCGTTACGGCTTTCGCCGTGTGGGCCTGCGCAAGGCCTACTACCCGGCCGCCCATGGCCGCCGGGAGGACGCGGTCGTCATGAGCCTGCCCCTGTAAAGCCCGGCCCCCGCCCTGAGGCGACAATCCCCCCATGACCCTGCAGCTCGACGCCCGCCAACGTGCCATGCTGGCCGAGATGGGCGTGCGCCTGTTCGAGCCTGCGGGGGACGAGGCGCCTGGGCCCGTCGGCGGGGCTGCCCCAGTGGTGGCGCGCGATCTGCAAGCTCCGCGAGAAGCAGCGCCGCGTTCGCCCGCCCGACCTGCCTCCGTGCCTGCTGCCACGCCATCATCGGCGGGCCTGCCTGAACGCGTGCGCGCCCCCCTGTCCGGCCCCGTGGCCGACATGGATTGGGACGCGCTGGCCGAAGCTGTGGCCAGTTGCCAGGCCTGCGGTCTGTGCCAGAGCCGCCGCAACACCGTGTTCGGTGTGGGGGACCGGCAGGCCGACTGGCTGATCGTGGGCGAAGCCCCCGGCGAGAAGGAGGACCTGCAGGGCGAGCCCTTTGTCGGACCGGCCGGCCAGCTCCTGGACAACATGCTGCGCGCCATCGGCCTGGGCCGCCATGAGAACGTCTACATCGCCAACGTTTTGAAGTGCCGCCCGCCCGGCAATCGCAACCCGGATCCCGCCGAGGTGGCGCAATGCGAGCCGTACCTGCGGCGTCAAGTGGCTTTGCTTCGGCCGAAGATCATCCTGGCCATGGGGCGTTTCGCGGTGCAGTCGCTTCTGGGCAGCAGCGAGCCGATCGGCAAGCTGCGCGGACAGATCCACCAGTACGAAGGCGTGCCGGTGGTCGTGACCTACCACCCGGCCTACCTGCTTCGCAACCTCCCGGACAAGGCCAAGGCCTGGGCCGACCTGTGCCTGGCGCTGGACCAGGTACCGCCGGCCCCCTAGGCGCAAGCGCGCACGGGCTCAGAACCGCGGCAGGTCCGGGTGCGCGATCTGCCCGCCGCGCACCAGCATCTTCCCGTACTCGGCGCAGCGGTTCAGGGTGGGAATGACCTTGCCCGGATTGAGGAGGCCCTTGGTATCGAAGGCGCGCTTGACGCCGAACATCTGCTCGCGCTCCTCGGGCGCGAACTGCACGCACATGGAGTTGAGTTTCTCCACGCCCACGCCGTGTTCCCCGGTCACCGTGCCGCCCATGGCGACGCTGGTCTCCAGGATGTCGGCGCCAAACAGCTCGCAGCGACGCAGCTGGTCGGGGTCGTTGGCGTCGAACAGGATCAGGGGGTGCAGGTTGCCGTCGCCGGCGTGGAACACGTTGGCGCAGCGCAGGTTGTATTTCTTCTCCATCTGCTGGATCGCCAGCAGGATGTCGGCCAGGCGCTTGCGCGGGATGGTCGAGTCCATGCACATGTAGTCGGGGCTCATGCGGCCCGAGGCCGGGAAGGCGTTCTTGCGTCCGCTCCAGAAACGCAGGCGCTCGGCCTCGTCGCGGCTCACGGCGATGGCGGTGGCGCCCGCGCCGCGCAGCACCTCGGACATGCGGCCGATCTCTTCTTCCACTTCCTCCGGCGTGCCGTCGCTCTCGCAGAGCAGGATGGCCTCGGCCGACAGGTCATAGCCCGCGTGCACGAAGTCCTCGACGGCGGCCGTCATGGGCTTGTCCATCATCTCCAGGCCGGCGGGGATGATGCCGGCGGCGATCACCGCCGCCACAGCGTCGCCCGCTTTGCGCACATCGTCGAAGCTGGCCATGATGCAGCGCGCCAATTGGGGCTTGGGCACGAGCTTGACCACCACCTCGGTGGTGACGGCCAGCATGCCCTCGCTGCCCACGACGACGGACATCAGGTCGTAGCCCGGCGCGTCCAGCGCCAGGCTGCCGAACTGCACCGGCTCGCCTTCGACAGTGAAACCGCGCACCTGCAGCACGTTGTGCAGGGTCAGGCCGTACTTCAGGCAGTGCACGCCGCCTGAGTTCTCGGCCACGTTGCCGCCGATGGTGCAGGCGATCTGGCTGGAGGGGTCGGGCGCGTAGTAGAGCCCGTGGGGCGCCGCGGCCTCGCTGATCGCGAGGTTGCGCACGCCGCACTGCACGCGGGCGGTGCGGCTCACGGGGTCGATGGACAGGATGCGGTTGAAACGCGCCAGCGACAGCGTCACACCCAGCGCATGGGGCATGGCCCCGCCAGACAGGCCCGTGCCCGCGCCGCGCGCCACGACCGGGATATCCAGCGCATGGCACACCCGCAGCACCGCCCGCACCTGGTCCTCGGTCTCGGGCAGGGCCACGGCCAGCGGGCGCTGGCGGTAGGCCGTGAGGCCGTCGCACTCGTAGGGGGTGGTGTCCTCGGGGGTCCAGAGCAGGCCGCCCGGGGATAGCAGGGGCTCCAGGGCCGCGACCGCCTGGCGCTGGCGGTCGGCGCGTTCGAGGATCTCGGCGGGGACGGGGGCGTTCATGGAGCCGCAGTGTAGACCCGCAGGCCCCCGGGGCGCAGGCGCCGGGGCGACAAGCCCCTGGCGCCGGGCCTTATTTGAAGATCACGGTCTTGTGGCCGTTCAGGAGCACCCGGTGCTCGCTGTGCCACTTCACCGCGCGGGCCAGCACCAGGCTCTCGGTGTCGCGGCCGATGGCGGTGAGGTCCTCCACCGTCTTGCTGTGGTCCACGCGGGCCACGTCCTGCTCGATGATCGGACCTTCGTCCAGGTCGGCGGTCACGTAGTGGGCGGTGGCCCCGATCAGTTTCACACCGCGATCATGGGCCTGGTAATAGGGCTTCGCGCCCTTGAAGCTGGGCAGGAAGCTGTGGTGGATGTTGATCGCGCGGCCCGCCAGTTTCTGGCACAGGTCGTTGGAGAGGATCTGCATGTAGCGGGCCAGGACCACCAGCTCGGCGCCCTCGGACTCGATCACCTCGTAGGCGCGCGCCTCGGCCTGGGCCTTGGTGGCAGCCGTGACCGGCACATGGTGGAACGGCACGTTGTAGCTCGCGGCCAGCTGGTAGAACTCGCGGTGGTTGGAGACGATCGCGCGGATGTCCAGCGCAAGCAACCCGCTTTTCCAGCGAAACAGCAGGTCGTTCAGGCAATGGCCCTCCTTGCTCACCATCAGCACCGTTCGCATCGGCTGGTGGGTGGCGTGCAGGCGCCAGTTCATCTTGAACGGGCCGGCAAAGGCCTCCAGCTGCTGCTTGAGTTCCTCGAAGGACGGGCGCTCGCAGGCAAACTGCACCCGCATGAAGAACAGACCGGTGTCGTGGTCGTTGTACTGGGCGGCTTCTTCGATGTTGCCGCCGCGCTCCAGCAGGAAACCCGAAACGGCATGCACGATGCCCGGTCGGTCGGGGCAGGAGAGGGTGAGGATGTAGGCGTGGCTCATGGAGGGGCGATTGTCGCAGCCCCGTGCACTCCCCGGGGCCGGGGCCTGGGCGGGTGGCGCCCGGCGGTGCCAAAATGGCCGTCCTGACCTGCAACGGAGAACGCCGTGGCCTACAACGACTTCAACATGGACAACCAGTGGTTGCCCTTCACCCCCAACCGCCATTTCCGCAAGGATCCGCGGGTGTTCGTCGCGGCCGATGGCATGCACTTCACCACCCACGATGGCCGCCAGGTGGTCGACGGCATTTCCAGCCTCTGGTGCGTGGGTGCGGGCCACAACCGCAAGCCGATCAACGAGGCGATCAAGAAGCAGTTGGACACCCTGGACTACGCCACGGCCTTCCAGATCTCCAACGACAAGGCCTTCCAGGCTGCCGAGATGATTGCCGCCATGGCGCCGGGCGATCTGAACCGGGTGCTTTTCTGCAACTCCGGCTCGGAGGCGGCCGACACCTCGATGAAGGTGGCCCTGGCCTACCACCGCGCGCGCGGCGAGGGCCATCGCAACATCTTCATCGGCCGCGAGCGCGGATACCACGGCGTGGGTTTCGGCGGCATGAGCGTGGGCGGCATTCCCGCCAACCGCAAGGTCTACGGGACCTCCCTGCTGCCGCGGGTGGACCACCTGCGTTTCATCCACGACCCGGTGAACCACGCCTACATCCACAACGCCGAGCCCGAGTGGAAGGAAGACCCCCTGCTCGAGCTCGAGCAGCGCATCCTGCCCCTGCACGACCCGAGCAACATCGCGGCCATCATCGTCGAGCCGGTCGCGGGCAGCGCGGGCTGGTACATCGGACCCAAGGGGTACCTCAAGCGCCTGCGCGAGATCTGCGACAAGCACGGCATCCTCCTGATCTTCGACGAGGTGATCACCGGCTTCGGTCGCATGGGGACCAACTTCGCCGCCGACTACTTCGGTGTGGTGCCCGACATGCTCAATTTCGCCAAGTGCGTCACCAACGGCGTCATCCCGCTGGGCGGCGTCATCTGCCGCGACAAGCTGTACGACCAGCTGATGAAGACCGACGCGCCCGAGCACGTCGTCGAGTTCTTCCACGGCTACACCTACTCGGGCCACCCGGTGGCCTGCGCCGCAGCGGTGGCCACGCTCACGCTGTTTCAGGAGGAAAACCTGTTCCAGCGCGCGGGCGAAATGGGCAAGAAACTGGGCGACGCGTTCCACGCCACCTTCAAGGGCCTGCCCAATGTGGTGGGCATCCGCAGCCTGGGCGGCGCTGCGGCGGTTGAACTCGCGCCCATCGCCGGCGCGCCGGGCAAGCGGGCCTACGAGGTGTTCCTGGACTGCTTCAAGCGGGGCGCGCTGGTGCGTCCGGCGGGCGAGGTACTGGTGATCGCCCCGCCTTACATCGCCGAGGCGGCCCACATCGACCAGCTGGTGAACACCCTGGCCGACGCGATCCGCCGGCACGCCTGAACACGGGCCTCGCGCTTCAGGGTTTGACGGGCGCTTCGCGCGGTGCCTGCATCTGCTGGCGCAAGTCGGCGCAGTAATCGCGGGCGGGCGGCGACGCCGGCCAGGTGACGGCCCGGGCTTGCAAGGCCTTGGGCAGATGCCCGGGCACTCCGAGTTCGGGATCCACATGGGCCTGGCCCGCCAGCAGCACCACGGTCCGACCGGATTGCGCTGCCTGGGCCACGGTGTCGGCCATGGCCCGGTCCCGGGCAATCTGGATTCGCGCCATGGGGGCGATCTGCCCGGTCGGCAGCAGGCCGCAGTGGCCCTCGCGGATTGCCTCGCGCTGGCGTTCGAGGGCCGGCGCGGGCAGGCGGGTGTCCAGCGACGCGTCGCCCATCGCCGCACGCATCTGCGATCGTGGCAGGTTGGCCCCCAGCACCGGCACCCCCGCGCGTACGGCCGCCATCACCGCCGGTCCGTAAGGGGCCCAGGGCCAGGCCGCCTCGTTCCAGCGCAGGGCCTGGCGCACCGCAGCTTCATCGGCGTTGGGGGCCAGGCCCCGGGTGCTGCTGCCCTGGTCGGCCATCTCCAGGGCCAGTGCGGCCAGCTGGCCGCGCGAGGCCAGGGCGCTCACCGTGTCATGGTGCAGGCGCTGGTGACTCGGCGCATCGTGCTGTTCGCCCAGGAGCAGGACGTCGGCGGGCAGGGCCTTGCCCACGCTCGGCGGGAGGCTGGCGCAGCCGGCCAGCCCGAGGGCCAGCAGCATCGCGCTGCAGACGCGTGGGCGCCAGGCCGGGCGCGGACGCGGCAGCCGGTACATGGAGGAAAAGGGCATGCGGCGCATCGTACGCGCCGCCCGCTCAGTGCATCACCAGGGGGTTTTGCGCGAGTTCGGCGTAGCCGTCCAGGGTCTCCTCGACTTCTTCCTGGGTCGGTGTGTTCATCTGCCAGGCGTTGATCTGGCGCTGGAACGCGTCGGCCCAGGAGCCGTCCAGGTAGACCTCCTTGTTGGAGCGCTTGTCGACGATCTCGAAGCCATGCCGGGCGATCCCGGGCTCGGCCTCGCCCTGCGCGGGCGCGTTCGCCTGCAGGTGCACGACGACAAACGAGTCGGAGTCATAGAGCATTTGCATGAAACGGTGATCCTTCCTGCCGCCGTATCTGGCAGCGTTCGGGCCGGTTTCAAGGCTCACCCCTGCGGCCGTGCCCAACTCCCCACACCGTCAGGTTGGTGAACCCGGGCGGGGGCGCCTGTCGGTGTGTGCCCCCCGGGCTGGGCACGATCCCCTGCGCGGGGCGTCAGACGCCTGCGCGCCCAGGTGTCATCCGGCGCGAGCGGCGCAGGCGCCCGCCAGGCAGCCGCATTTCCAGGCGACCCCCTTCAGTGGTGGTGTCCGAGGTCGCTTGAAAGCCGCTGCGCCGCCTCCCGCAGCAGGGTGGCGACCGCGCCGTCCCAGGTGGAGTCAAAGCCCGAGGTCGGGCCCAGGGTCACGATGCCCAGCGCCAGGTGGCCGTCGGCGTCGAACACCGGCGCGCAAAAACCCGCCACACCCGGCAGGAGAGAGTCGACCACACGGCCCAGGCCACGTGCGCGGGTCTCGGCCAGCATCCGCTGCACCTGCGCCATCGTGGCCGGCACGTCAGGCAGGGGCTGGCGCTGCATGCGGGCCAGTTCATCGCGCAGCAGGGGCGCGAGCGCGTCCTGCGGCAGCCAGGCGGCGAAGCAGCGCCCGGTGGCCGAGGACAGCAGCGGCATGACATCACCCAGTCGCAGGTTCACGGTGACGGCCTGGGGTGACTCCTCCCAGTGCACGATGGTCGGCCCGTGGTTGCCCCAGACGGCCAGGGCCACGGTATGGCCCAGGGCCTCGACCAGGCCGGCGACGCGTTCGCGCGCCAGCTTGACGGCGTCCAGCCGCGACAGCGAGGCCAGGCCCAGCTTCAGGGCGGCGGGTCCGAGGTCGTAGCGGGCGGTGCCGCCGTCCTGCGTCACCAGTTGCAGGCGCTGGAAGCTCACGAGGTAGCGGTGCGCCTTGGCGGCGCTCATGCCGGCGGCAGCGGCCAGGTCACGCAGCATCAGCGGGCCAGGCGCGCGCGCCAGCGCATCGAGCAAGGCGAAGCCCACTTCCACCGACTGGATGCCTGCGCGTTCCTTCACTCGCCGTCCTGTAGAATTTCGATTAGTTAAATTCGTTTCACCATGCGTAATGCATGGCGGACTCTAACCGATCACAGGATCTGGGGACAAGCGCAATGAAGCTCGCAACGTACAAGGACGGTTCGCGCGACGGACAGCTGGTGGTGGTCTCGCGCGATCTGGCGACGGCGCATTATGCGACCGGCATCGCCGAGCGCCTGCAGCAGGCGCTGGACGACTGGAACTTCATCTCGCCGCAGCTGCAGGACCTGTACGACACCTTGAACCACGGCAAGGCGCGCCACGCCTTCCCCTTCGATCCCGCGCGCTGCATGGCGCCCCTGCCACGCGCCTACCAGTGGGCTGACGGCTCGGCCTACATCAACCACGTGGAGCTGGTGCGTGCTGCCCGCAAGAGTGAGGTACCCCCCACCTTCTACACCGACCCCCTGATGTACCAGGGCGGCAGCGACGACTTCCTCGGGCCGTGCGACGACGTGGTCGTTCCGTCGGAGGACTTCGGCATCGACTTCGAGGCCGAGATCACCGTGGTCACCGGCGACGTGCGCATGGGCGCGACCCCTGACGAGGCGCTGGAAGGTGTGCGCCTGATGATGCTCGCCAACGATGTGAGCCTGCGAAACCTCATTCCCGACGAACTGGCCAAGGGTTTCGGTTTCTTCCAGAGCAAGCCGGCCACCGCCTTCAGCCCGGTGGCCGTCACTCTGGACGAACTGGGCGAGGCCTGGCAGGGCGGGCGTGTGCACCTGACGCTGCAAAGCACCTGGAACGGCCGTCGCGTCGGCCTGTGCGACGCCGGACCCGAGATGACCTTCCACTTCGGCCAGCTCATTGCCCACATCTGCAAGACGCGCAATGTGCGCGCCGGCAGCATCGTCGGCTCCGGCACCGTGAGCAACAAGGGCGTGGAGGGCAAGGGCGGGCGCATGGACTGGCCCAAGGGCTACAGCTGCATCGCCGAAAAGCGCGCGATCGAGACGATCCAGGACGGCCAGCCTTCCACCGAATTCATGAAGTTCGGCGACACCATCCGCATCGAGATGAAGGGCAAGGACGGTCAGAGCCTGTTCGGGGCGATCGACCAGAAGATCGCGCCGCTGGCGCGCTGAGCCCCGCGCTACCTCCCGGCTCGCGCGCCGGGTAGGACTGCGCCTGCAGCGGCAAGGGCCGCCGTGAGATGGCCTCGCCCCGGGCGGCTTGCTACGGTCGCCCGCGATGACTTTCTCCGACGTCCTGGGCCCGTCGTGCGCTCTCTTCCTGGACTTTGACGGCACCCTGGTCGACCTCGCGTCGCACCCGCAGGCGGTGGTCATTCCGACTGGCCTGACCGGCACGCTGGCGCGCCTGAACGAGATCCTCTCGGGTGCCGTGGCCGTGGTGAGCGGCCGGCCCATCGAGCAGATCGACCGATTCCTCGCGCCGCTGGTCCTGAGCGTGGCGGGCGTGCATGGCGCCGAGCGCCGGCGGGCCGATGGCAGCTTTGCCCGGGAGCGCGTCGAGCCGATGCAGCCGGTCAGGCTGGCCGCCTTGGCGCTGGCGCGCGCCCACCCGGCGCTGGTGGTCGAGGCCAAGCGCGGATCCATCGCCTTGCATTACCGCCAGGCGCCGCAGCTGCAGGCGCTGTGCCTGGCCACGATGCAGGCGGCCGTCGAGCGATCGCCGGGCCTGACGCTTCTGTGCGGCAAGATGGTCGTCGAGGCCAAGCCAAGCTGCACCTCCAAGCGCCAGGCGATCGAGGCCTTCCTGGACGAGGCGCCGTTTGCCGGGCGCCTGCCCGTGTTCGTCGGCGACGACGTCACCGACGAAGCCGGGTTCGACAGCGTGCAGCGGCGCGGCGGCATCGGGGTGAAGGTGGGAGAGGGTCCCACCCGGGCGCGCGAGCGGGTAGCCGATCCCGCCGCGATGCGTGAAGCCATGGAGCGCGCGATCTCGCGCCACACGGAGCGCTTGCGGTGATCGGCGGCACCCTGTCGGCCGTTGGCCCCACCCCCGGGCGGTCCTTGAACCTCGGGATGATCGGCAACTGCGCCTTCAGCGCCCTCATCGACCCGGTCGGCTGCGTCGTCTGGTGCTGCCTGCCACGGTTTGACGGCGACCCGGTGTTCAACAGCCTCATCGACCCCAGCACCAACGGCAGCTTGTGGGCCTTCGAGCTGGAGGACTTCCTGCGCAGCGAGCAACGCTACGAGCCGAATACAGCCGTCCTGCGAACGCGTCTGTTCGACCGGATCGGTCAGGGCATCGAAATCACCGACTTCGCGCCGCGCTTCGTCAATCGCGGCCGCACCTTCCGGCCGTTGTCCATCGTGCGCCGGGTACAGGTGCTGGCGGGCTCGCCGCGCTTGCGGGTCCTCCTTCGGCCCCGCTTTGACTGGGGCCGCAGCGTGCCGACGACCACGCAAGGCAGCACCCACATCCGCTATGTCGGCCCCTACAGCGCGCTGCGCCTGAACAGTGATGCCCCGTTGTCCTACATCCTGTCGGAGACCTTCTTCGTCGCCGACCGGCCGATGAACTTCATCCTCGGTCCCGACGAGACGCTGCTCACGGGCATCGAGGACACGGCGCGCGGTTTCGAGCAGCAGACCGGCGACCACTGGAAAAGCTGGACACGCGCACTCTCGCTGCCGCTGGAATGGCAGGACGCGGTGATCCGCGCGGCGATCACGCTCAAGCTCTCGCTGTTCGAGGACACCGGCGCCATCGTGGCTGCCATGACCACCAGCATTCCGGAAGCCCCGAACAGCGGCCGCAACTGGGACTACCGCTTTTGCTGGCTGCGTGATGCCTTCTTCGTCGTGCGGGCCCTGAACAGCATTTCGGAGGTGGCCACGATGGAGGACTACCTGCACTGGTTGAACAACGTCATCGTGCGTTCGCGCGGCGGCCATATCCAGCCGCTGTACGGGATCGGGCAGGAGGACTCGCTGCCGGAGGTTCTGCTCGATCACCTGCCTGGCTACCGGGGCATGGGCCCGGTGCGCGTGGGCAACCAGGCGGCGGAACACTTCCAGCACGACGTCTACGGGAACATCGTGCTCGGCGCCTCTCAGGCCTTCCATGACCATCGCCTGTTTCGCCGGGCCGGCGCCACTGAATTCAGCTACCTGGAAGCCGTGGGCGAGCAGGCCTACCGCGTCTATGACCAGCCTGATGCGGGCATGTGGGAGCTGCGTACGCGGGCGCGGGTGCACACCTCGTCGGCGCTGATGTCGTGGGCAGCCTGCGACCGCCTGGCCAAGGTCGCCCACGTGCTGGCCCTGCCCGAACGCGGTGCCTACTGGCGCAACCGTGCGGAAACCATCCGCGCGCGCATCCTGCGCGAAGCATGGAGCGAGGAGCGGCAGTCCTTCGTCGAGAGTTTCGGCGGCCGCGATCTGGACGCGAGTGCCTTGCTCATGGCGGAAGTGAACTTCATCGACCCACGCGATCCGCGCTTCATCGCGACGCTCGACGCCCTGGAGCGCACGCTGGGCGACGGCCCCTTCATGCGCCGTTACGAGGCCCCCGACGACTTCGGCAAGCCCGAGACCGCCTTCAACATCTGCACCTTCTGGCGCATCGATGCCCTGGCCCGCATCGGCCGGCGCGAGCAGGCGCGGGAAATCTTCGAGCGGATGCTCGCCAGCCGCAACCCGCTGGGCCTGCTGTCCGAAGACACACACGCCCAGACGGGCGAGATGTGGGGCAACTTCCCGCAGACCTATTCCATGATGGGCCTGATCAATGCCGCCGTTCGCCTCTCCGCGAGCTGGGACACGGTGATCTGAGGGCATGACGTGTCACGGCTGGTGGTGGTGTCCAACCGTGTCGCCGATCCGCGCAGGACTGCCGCAGGCGGCCTGGCCGTTGCCCTGGCGGAGGTCCTGAACAACACCGGCGGGCTGTGGTTTGGCTGGAGCGGCAAGGTCCTCGAGCCAGAGGACGGCGGACGCGCGGGCCAGGGCACGGTGCATCGCCATCAGGCGGGCCCGGTCAAGCTGGTGACCGTGGACCTGAGCCGGGAGGACCACGACACCTACTACCTCGGGTATGCCAACGGCGTGCTGTGGCCCGTCTTCCACTACCGGTTGGACCTGGCGGACTTCGACGCGGGCTACATCAACGGCTACCGGCGGGTGAACCAGCTGTTCGCGACGCTGCTGGCCCCCCTGCTCAAGCCCGACGATCTGGTCTGGGTGCACGACTACCACCTGGTGCCCCTGGCCAGTGAATTGCGCGCCCTGGGCTGCCAGCAACGCATCGGGTTCTTTCTGCACATTCCCCTGCCCCCGCCCATGATCCTGGCGGCGATCCCGGGCCACGACTGGCTGCTGCGAGGGCTGTGCGCCTACAACGTCGTGGGCTTTCAGAGCCAGACCGACCATGCGCACTTCTGCAGCTACATCGAGCACGAGGCCAAGGCGCAGTCCATCGGCGAAGGACGCTGGCGCGTCTTCAACCGCACGGTGCAGGCCGGTGCGTTTCCGATCGGGATCGACATGGACGAATTCACCACCCTGACCCAGGGTAGCGAAAGCCGCGAGATGTTCGAGCGCATGAAGCGCGAGTACTCCATCCGCAACCTGATGGTCGGCGTGGACCGCCTCGACTATTCCAAGGGCCTGCCCCAGCGCATGCGCGCGTTTCGCGAGTTGCTGCAAAGGCATCCCGAAACGCACAAGCGCGCCACCCTGATCCAGATCGCCTCTCCCAGCCGCGAGGACGTCAGCGCGTACACCGAGATCCTGCACGAGCTGGAAAGCCTGTGCGGCTCCATCAACGGCAACTACGGCGACCTGGAATGGATGCCTGTGCGCTACATCCACCGCACGGTGGCCCGCCCGCGCCTGCCAGGGCTGTACCGCGCCTCGCGGGTGGCGCTCGTCACGCCCCTGCGCGATGGCATGAACTTGGTGGCCAAGGAGTTCATCGCGGCGCAGGATCCGGAGGACCCGGGCGTGCTGGTGCTGTCACGCTTTGCCGGCGCCGCGGAACAACTGCCCGAGTCGCTGCTGGTGAACCCCTATGACACGGAGGGCACGGCCAGCGCGATCCAGATGGCATTGCAGATGCCGCTGGAGGAACGGCGTACGCGCCACCACGCGCTGCTTTCCACCTGCAGGCAGTACGACGTGCACTGGTGGTGCGACACCTTCCTGGGTGCGCTGCGCGAGGCGCAGGCGCATGAATCCGGAACGCCCTGGCTGCGGCTGTAGCCGCCCGGGCTCAGTGCGCGTAGACCCCGTCGAGCGAGCGAAAGCCCTTGACCTCGATCGGATTGCCACAGGGGTCGCAGAAGAACATGGTCCATTGCTCGCCGGGCTGGCCGGCAAAGCGCACCTGGGGTTCCATCACGAAGGACACGCGCGCGGCGCGCAATCGTGCGGCCAGGGCCTCCCAATCCGGCAGGGCCAGCACCAGGCCGAAGTGCGGCATCGGCACCATCTGGTCGCCAACCCGTCCCGTGCGCGCGGTGGGGAAGGGCTGTCCCAGGTGCAGGGAGATCTGGTGGCCGAAGAAGTCGAAGTCGACCCAGGTGTCGGTGCTTCGGCCCTCGGCGCATCCGAGCACGCCGCCGTAGAAGCGTCGGGCCTCGTTCAGGTCGGTGACGTGGAAGGCGAAGTGAAACAAGCTGCGCATACCCGGAGCGTAACGGAGCCCGGCGCCGATTGCCTGAGGGGCAACGATAATCCCGGTCATGCAGACCCTGCGGCACATGACCCGTCTGGCCCGCCTCGTGCTGGCCGGCTTTCTGCTGTCGCTGGGCGTGGCGGTGGCAGCGCCCGCCTTGAAGCCGCACGTGCTGGAGATGGTCTGCTCGGGCGGCGTCTACAAGCTGGTTTCGCAGGAGGGGGGCGCTCCTGGCGCCGCCGCGCTGGACTGCCCGCTGTGCGCCCCGGCCGGCCTGCCCCCCGTGGCCTGCGCCCCTGCCACTCACGGGTCCTGGGGCGCTGCGTCGCTGCCGCCGCGCCTGGACCCGCCGGTGGCCACCGTCCTCCCGCCGGTCCTGCCGCCTGCCCGCGCGCCACCCGCCGGGTCCTCCGCGACCTGAATGCTTCGGCGCGGGCCGCAAGCCCGCGCCATCGTTTTCGCGTCCGTGACGCTTTCGTTGTCGATTTCGCCGCTGCCGCACTTGATGCGCGCCGTCGGACCCTCACATGTCCATTGAACGATTTTTCACCTCATCTCCAGGAGGCACCATGCCTGACGTTTTTTCCTTCCGTTGCTTCGCTCCCCTTCTGCTGTCGCTGCCGGCTGTGTCCGCCCTGGCGCAGCCTGCCGCCACCGCCCCGGTCAAGGTCGAGGCCGCCTGGATCCGTGCCAGCGTCCCGGGTCAGACCGGCACCGGCGCGTTCATGCGCCTGACCGCCAGTGAACCGATGACCCTGATGGGGCTGGCCACCCCTGCGGCGGCAGTGGCCGAGGTGCATGAAATGAAGCTCGAGGGAGATGTCATGCGCATGCGAGCCATCCCCTCGCTCGCCTTGCCAGCGGGCAAGACGGTCGAACTGCGGCCTGGCGGCTATCACCTGATGCTCATGGACCTGAAGGCTCCCCTGAAACCCGAGACCCGTGTCCCCGTGACGCTCTTGTTGCGGGATGCCCGGGGTGCCGAGCGACGCGTCGAGCTGCAGGTGCCGGTGGCTGCGCGTCCGCCCGCGGGCATGGCCATGGGTTCGGCCAGTGGCCCGCACCCCGGACACCGGCACGGTCAGGGGCGTGACCAGGGACACAGCCACGGACACGAGCACGGCCAGGGGCACAAGCACTCGGACCACAAGCACTCGGAGCACAAGCACTGACCTGGCAGGCAGGCAACAGACTTTTGCGACGGCGGGCGCCTCCCAGCGGGGCCTGATAAGCTGGTTCCCATTTCCTGGAGCGCCGCCCATGACCGACTCGCAGCACTATGGCTTTGCCAAACTCGTCCCGGGTTTTGACTTTCTGCAAAACCTCGCCAAGGGTACGACCGAGACCCTGCCCCAGATGCCGAATCTCTCCAACTGGGTGGCCCCCACCCTGGATGTCGAGGAACTGGAAAAACGCATCCAGGAGCTGCGTGCCGTTCATTTCTGGCTTGATCAGAACTCCAAGGCCCTGGGCGCCACCATCCAGGCCCTGGAGGTCCAGAAGATGACGCTGGCCACCCTCAAGGGCATGAACTGCAGCATGGCGGATCTGGCGCAGGCCATGAAGCTCACCCCGCAGACGGAGTCTGAGGCTGCGGCCCCCGCGGCCAAGACAGCCAAGTCCGCCAAGGCCCAGGCCGCAGCCTCGGCGGGCGTCATCGACCCGCTCCAGTGGTGGGGGTCGCTCACGCAGCAGTTCCAGCACATTGCGGCGTCGGCGATGCAGGAAGCCACGCACGCGGCGCAGGCCGCCTCGGGCAGTACCGGCAGCGGCGCGCGCCGCTCCCGTGCCAAGGCCTCGGACAAAGCATCGGACAAGGCGCCTGCTGCCAAGCCGCGTCGCCGGGCCGCACGCCGCGCATCGTCCGGCGAATGAGGGGTTCGGTGGGCGCGCAGCATCCATGAAGCTGTTTCCTTTCGGTCACGCGACCCACCCGCAATGGCCCATGGGGGCCGGGCTGGTACTGGCGCAGCTGCGCGCCCAGATGGCCTTGCCCGAGTACGCCAGCGCGCCGACGCTGGGTCTCCTGTACATCACCGACCATTACGCGGCGCACGCGCGGGAGATCCTGGACCACCTGTCCGCCGAATTGCCCGAAGTGACCGACTGGTCCGGGACCGTGGGCGTGGGCATCTGCGCCAACAACGTCGAATATTTCGACGAGCCGGCGATGGCCGTGATGCTGTGTGACATCGCCTCCGACCAGTACCGCGTCTTCTCGGGCGTGGCACCGCTGGGCCTGGGCTTCGAGCCGCACACCGCCCTGGTCCATGCGGACGGTGATACACCGGACCTGGCGGAGCTCGTCGCCGAGATGGCGGCGCGTACCGACACCGGCTACCTCTTTGGCGGTCTCGGCTCCAGCCGGGGCCCGGTGGTGCAGTTCGCGGCCAGCGGTAACGGCAACATCCGCGGGCAGGGAGCGGCCGGAGGTGTTTTCAGCGGCGGGCTCTCGGGGGTGGCCTTCGGCGAAGGCGTTCACCTGATCTCGCGCGTGACCCAGGGCTGCCAGCCGGTGGGTCCGGAGCATGTGATCACGGCGGCCGACGGCAACGTCATCCTGGAGATCGATCACGCGCCGGCGCTCGATACCCTGCTGACCGAACTGGGCATCTCACTCGAGGCCCCGCAGGCCGCGATGCCCGTGCTGCGCGCCACCCTGGTGGGCTTGACCGCCGCGGGCACGCGGGCGGTCGGACGCACCGGCAGCTTCGGCGCCGATGTACGGGTGCGCCACATCATCGGGCTGGACCCGATGCGCCGGGGCGTGGCCATCGCGGAGCGAATCGAAGCGGGCATGTCCATGGCCTTCTGCCGGCGCAACGCGCAGGCAGCGCGCGCCGACCTGCGCCGTATCTGCGCCGAGATCCGTGAAGAACTCGAGCCCGAGGAAGTGGGCCTTCCGCTCGCAGTGGCCCTGGCTGCGCGCGAAACCCTGTCGACGCCGACGCCCTCGCGCTGCATCGCCGGCGCGGTCTATGTCAGTTGCACTGGACGGGGTGGCGCGCATTTCGGGGGCGCCAGCGCCGAACTCCAACTGGTGCGGCACGCGTTGGGGGATGTGCCGCTGGTCGGCTTCTTCGCCGCCGGCGAAATTGCTCGCCATCACCTCTATGGCTACACCGGCGTGCTGACGGTGTTCACCGAGGCCCGTTAGACACACGACGCGCGCGCCCGCGGACCGTACACCATGTCCGACACCCTCTTGTGGATCCTCAGCGTCGCCTTGATCGTCCTGGGCCTGGCGGGCACCTTGCTGCCGGCGCTGCCCGGGACGGCGTTCGTGCTCGCGGGCACCCTGCTGGGTGCGTGGATCGACGACTTCACGCGGGTGGGCTGGGGCGCCCTCACCGCCATCATCGTGATGGGCGTCGCGGCCTGGGTACTCGATCACGTGGCCTCATTGCTGGGCGCACGCCGCGCCGGCGCGAGCCGGCAGGCGATCACCGGCGCGGCGATCGGCACGGTGGCTGGGCTCTTCATGGGATTGGTGGGCGTCTTGTTCCTGCCGCTGGTAGGTGCCGCGCTCGGGGAGTGGCTGGCGCGGCGCGACACCCCAGGTGCGCTGCGCGTCGGGCTGGCCACCTGGCTGGGGCTGATGGCCGGTCTGGTCGCGAAGGTGGTGCTCGCCTTCATGATGATCGGCGTGTTTCTTGCGGCACTGTGGTGGTGAGGCCCGTGTGAACCCCCCGCCCGCGAGTCCCTGCCCCTGCGGCCGCCTGGGCGGACCGCGTGGCCGGTCGCTGGCGGTCCAGGACTGCTGCGGCCGCTGGCTCCACCTGCCGGCGCCCGATGCCGAGTCCCTCATGCGATCGCGCTACACCGCCTTCGTGCGCGAGGACCGCGCGTACCTGCTCGCCACCTGGCACCCATCGACGCGTCCTCCCTTGCTCGAGTTCGAGCCCGGTCTGCGCTGGCTGGGCCTCGAGGTCCGCGCGCACCGCGTGACCGGTCCCGACAGCGCCGAGGTCGAGTTCGTCGCCCGCAGCCGTCTTTCGGGCAGCGGGCCGGCCCATCGCCTGCAGGAACGCAGTCGCTTCGAGCGCGAAGCGGGCCGCTGGTATTACGTCGACGGCGTGACGCAGTGAGTCTTGGCGCTCACACGCCCCGTGCACGCTCTGCACGGAACTGCTGCACGAATGCCGCGAACGCGCCAGCGTCCAGCGCCTCGCGCACCTCGCGCATCAGGTTCAGGTAGTAGTGCAGGTTGTGGATGCTCGCCAGCATGGGCGCCAGCATCTCGCCGCAGCGCTCCAGGTGGTGCAGGTAGGCGCGCGAGAAGCCGCCCGTCACCGTGCCGTCGGCCGCGGTCGTGCCCTTGCAGGTGTAGCAGTGGCAGGTCTCGTCGATGGGCCGATCGTCGCTGCGGTGGCGAGCGTTGCGCAGCTTGAGGTCGCCAAAGCGCGTGAACAGGTGGCCGTTGCGTGCATTGCGCGTGGGCATCACGCAGTCGAACATGTCGACGCCCTGCGCCACGCCCTCCACCAGGTCCTCGGGTGTCCCCACGCCCATGAGGTAGCGGGGCTTGTTGGCGGGCAGGCGGTGCGGCGTGTGCGCCATGATGCGCAGCATGTCCTCCTTGGGCTCGCCCACGCTCACGCCGCCCACCGCGTAGCCGGGGAAGTTCATGTCCACCAGCGCATCGAGCGACTCCTGGCGCAGGTCCTCGAACATGCCGCCCTGCACGATGCCGAAGAGGGCATTCGGGTTTTCCAGGCGCGTGAATTCCGTCTTGCAACGCAGCGCCCAGCGCCGGCTCAACTCCATCGAGTGACGTGCCTGCGCGTGCGTCGTGAGCTGGCCCTTGACTTCATAGGGCGTGCACTCGTCGAACTGCATCACGATGTCGCTGTTCAACGTCGTCTGGATCTGCATCGAGATCTCGGGCGTGAGGAATAACCTGTCGCCGTTCACGGGAGACGCGAACCTCACGCCTTCTTCGCTGATCTTGCGCATCTCGCCCAGGCTCCAGACCTGGAAGCCGCCGGAGTCGGTGAGGATTGGCTTGTTCCAGCGCTCGAAGCGGTGCAGCCCGCCGAACTGCTGCATCACGTCCAGGCCCGGGCGCATCCAGAGGTGAAAGGTGTTGCCCAGGATGATCTGCGCGCCCATTTCCTCCAGGGATCGCGGGGTCACGCCCTTGACCGTGCCGTAGGTGCCCACCGGCATGAAGATGGGGGTCTGCACCACGCCGTGGTTCAGGGTAAGGGTGCCGCGGCGCGCGTGGCCTTCGGTCTTGAGGACTTGGAATTCGAGCATATGGGGTAGTGGAGCCGTGAGGAGGTCTCAGTGCCA
>JACCDM010507023.1_pt1 | contig 41684 bp, 43 predicted proteins | sample 7445851 | NCBI WGS metagenome assembly JACCDM01 (sample SAMN15323438, study PRJNA562643) | freshwater metagenome | isolation source: river surface water | place: USA:Blue River Watershed | collected 2017-08-16
TATATAGCTCTATTTGTTATAATCAGATTCACCATATTGGCGCAATTGGCAAAGCCATCTCATACGAATGCAACAAAAACCTAGAAATGCCCGAAATTATGGCGTGTGAATTTTTCAAACATAGCAGCGCAAATATTGAAGCGATGCCGCCAAAAACCCCCATTAGTCGCGTAATCAAACCAATTAATTACGTTTTTGGCGCCGAATATTATTCGTGCATTAAACCATCGCAAGATGTATCAATAAAGCACCAAATGTATGGGGTGGGCGCTATACACGATAAATTCCCGCGGACTACGGATGGAACAGTTGCTAGATGCATTGTGTTTGACGAAATTAACCCAGCATTTTTTCGCAGCACGCAAAAGCAAACAAACATTACGCGAATTCTTAATTATTTTGATATATTCGCGCAACGAATACATTTTTATAGAACGTGCTGCAGCACATTGTTTATTGATACGGCGCAAAACAGCATCTGCGTAAGCATTAACCCGCAGGCAATACGGCATATTCAGATATTAGAGTTTTTCGCCGTATTAATCGCGGCAGGATTAGAAGATCGCGATATTGAGTTTCATACAGGGCTTGTTGATGTTACTGAATCTTATGCTGATAAAAGCGATACTTCGCAAGATGATAGCGAAGATAAAATGCGGAAAGAATTTGGGGAACAATTTCTTGCGTTTATGCAGAAATGCCGCAAAAAACGTTTAAGTATTGCGGAATTATATACATCTGTGCTAGAATTTATCAAAAAAATAAAACGTGATGTTAACAACGGATACGGCGAATTTGATTTGATGAAAGTATCATTCTTTGACGTTATCTAAATCTTGTGGGCTGTCTTTTGGGGCACATTGTGAGTTTTCTTTTGGTGCACCTGACAAATCACACTCCTCTGTTTCTTGGATTTTTTTAAGCGATTCATCTTTTTTAAATCGTTTCATGATGTTGGGCATAATTTTTGTTTCATAATTTTTAACTTTTTCATGCATTACAATATTTTCTAAAAAACTAACTCGTAATGTTTGCCCAGTATCATATTCATAAAATTGGCGCATTAAATTCACGCCTTGCCGTTGTGTTAAAACCCCTGAGGAAATAATTTGGTTCAGCGCAAATACAATCCCAGCAAATTCTTGAGAAATATCGGGGATTTGCTGATGAATAGGAATATCTTTTGAATTAGAATTTACGCCCTTAGAGGTAGACGGTACATTAGATCCACTAGATACATCCATTACATTAGATACGCGACTAATGAATGTTTTTAGTACGTTTTCAATATCTGGGGTTTGTTGTTCTGTATTTTGTTCCATTTTTAAATGCTTAAGAATTGAGATACTTTTATTATTTTATATCTTTAAATAGAATTTTTTTGGGTAGGGTTTTTCTGTGGGAGTTTTTCCGACGAGAGTTTTTCAAACAATAGTATTCTAACCAGATTGTTCCCCACTGCACCCAGGGCATAGAAAATCATAATCTAAACAATCGTCGCATGATGGTAATCCACATTTCGCGCAAATAGAGTTCTGTAAAATTTGTAATTTTTTAGAAATATTATCAATATTTCTTATGATGTTTTGAGCTTTTGAAATCTCAGTAGGTTTAGCGCAAAATAAACATCTACGTACGCAATTATTGCAATAAAATTTCATTAAATGCTCGACGCGGCAACTGATGCAAATATTTTCATGGCAAACAAAACATTCATCCTGGTCATCATTGTGTGAATAATGCCCACAAAAAGCTTGGGATGCATCGATGAGTTCATGCGAATTTTTATCAAATAAAGCGCAAAATAATTGCGTGCATTTGGTAAAGTTTGGAGGCTGTTGGGTTGTGTCGTTTTTCAATGGATTATTTGTCAATGGATTATTTGTCAATGGGTTATTTTCTACACTTTGCTTCTGAAGCGAATCAACTAATGCGCCGCATGTTTGCACGCTATTTTCTGAATCAAAACATTCCGCGCAATAAATATTTCCGCAAGCAGAGCATACTAATACATCAATTATGGTATCATTTGAATCTTTATAATATGAAGTTTCTGAATATGTGCATGCGTTAGAATGATGTAAACTTGCCGATTCGCATGTGAATATTTTTTTAATTTTAGAAGAAAGCATACTAACAAAGTATATGTTAAATTAAAAATTGAATCGTATTTATTTAAATTAAAATGTTACTTGATCATTTCAAAAAAATAGCAGGCGTTCAAAATTTTGAACAAGAACCCAAATTAAAATTATATTTACTTTTAGCAAAATCAAGAAACGTAGAGCAAAGAACAATCACAAATGTTCCACGGCTGCCAGAATTTATATATCTTCAACAATCAAATAGCGCCAAAAATTATATGTTTGCTACAAGCGAATTTGAACAAAACGGATCATTATATACGCCAGGAACAAACATTATTAAAGATAGCTTAGAAATCATTTCGCATAAAATTGATGACCCGCGATATAATAGAGGCTGCAATGTTGAGCTTTCGCTTTGCGATGATGATTTTGTTGAAAAACGCAATATGTATTGGATTACGCGAAAAAGCAGCAACTTCTTTATATATTTGGATATGGAAATGATTTTTGGCGAAGACTATAAATTAAACCCCGAAAAATACGGTGAAACCGATTTACTTACGCCCTTATACCAACGCGCCCAAAAGTATGAAATAGCGCCAAATTTGGCCCTAGCTAATGAATTAAAAATGGCGTATGATTTAATGGGGTTTAGTATGATGGCGGCCGAAATTGAAAAAAAAGCGCAAAGACCAAAAAGGTATTGCGTTATTGTGTAGTTTTTTCTTCGATACCGAAAATTACTGCTGTGTTTTTTCTTCGATATTCATTTCTTTTTTTGATTCGCTGCGTAAAAAGCACGTATCAGAATCGCAATAACGATCTTCTTCTTTCTCATCTTCGCGGTTGCGTTGGACTTGAATTTTGTCGAGATCAATTGGTTTAATTGTTTTCATCATTTCCTCATATTGTTCATCGGTGATTTCTTCGTAAGGCATTTGCGGGTATGGAGTTCCTTTGTCAAGGCGGGGCAAAAAGCTAATGGATTTTAATTCGTATTGGACGTAATTTAAGATGTTTGGGATTTCTTTTCCTTCGGTTTCTGGATCAAAATCAATAGTAACACTAACTTGGTTGTCTGACCAATATCGTTGCATAAAAGTGGTGAGATGCGCCTTTTCCCAAATGCTCACTTCTTTTTGCGTACGGATGCTACTATCGATGCGCACTGGGATAGTGACTACTACCGTGTTCTTTTCGCTGCCAATGCATGGCTCAATCGGATAACCTGCTTCAGTTAGCGGTTTAATAAGCTCAGAGGTTGAATCGAGGCGAATTCTCCGCAAATACGTGCGTGCGATAGGCCAATGAACTCCAGGGGTTGCTCCCGCGAGAAGTGAGACGGAATTGTGGGATACGATGCGATTGCCTCGCTCGGTTACGCATTGGTATGAATGTGTGGTTCTGCTTGAGAATGTATAGTCTTCGCCCTCAATCACGGCCTTATCTTGTTTTGGCGGGGTTGCAGGGGGAAGTGACACTTCAATATCGTATGTAGGGGCGGCTCCAACTACGTGGGGTTTGCGAAGGACTTGCATTTTGGCTGTTTTATGATGATTGATGCCGTGAAATTGAATAATTCTTTAGCTTAAACTAATGTTTAAATTGATTAATAATTGTTTAAAATTGCATATTCAATTTTTTTGAAAACTTATTTTGGATCGGTGCGAAAAAATTGAATATGCAATATTAAATATAATACCTTGATAAAATGAGTGAGGTGGAATTATTATACAAATATATATTGCGAAATAATGGTAAAGAATGCGAAAACCTCTTAAGCAATGATCCTTGTTTATATACAAATTTTTCCACACATTATAAAAAAACTCCGTTAATGATGGCCGTGGAACACAACATGGGAGACTTATTACATGTAATAAGCCGTCTTGGATATACCGTTAATGAAAATTACAACGGGGTTTATTTATTAGATTACGCGCTAAATTGTGTTAAATGCAGAGATATAGAAACGCTTTTAATATGTGGAGCGGATCCCAATACAAAAGGCAAAATACATGATAAAGATACTACTGTTTTAAGCAAAGCTATTGCATTGTGTGGACCAAAATCGGAAGAATTCACACATCATTTGTTGCGTTATGGAGCAAATCCAAATATACAAGATAAATTAGGTAATAATTCATTGCATTATGCTGTTCATAGTCGTACAAAAATTCTTAATATAGTATTGAGATACGGGGCTAATTGTTACGCAAAAAATAACCATAATATGACACCGTTGGATACAGCTGTAATGTGGGAATTTGACGATGTTATTAAAATATTGCAAGATTATGAAATGAATGCAAAAAAAAGAATTGATTTATTAGAAATGGCGAGATATTTTGATACAAACTCGTTGGTTCACGAGGATTATCTGCCGCTTGATTTGTTAAAAATTTTTATCAAATATATTACAGATTGTAAAGTTTGATTTTTATTAATTTTATTTTTATTTTTTATTTTTTATTATCGTTTGCTGAATTATATTTCGTATTCGCTGAAATTGATTCACTTAAATAATGCAAACATCATACCGCGAAACATTGTTATCTTTGCTGAGAGCAACAGACACCGAACTTAAGAAAAAAGAAGCAATTATTTTTGTATTCCGCGACAAGAATCATTATGAGTGCAAAGGCGAGAACAAAAGTGATGTTAAGATTTTAAGGGTTCCATCAGAATTTTTGGATACACTAGTTACACAAAACGATAAAAAGGATATTGCGCTGTGTTGTCTTGGCTTCGGGGAAAAAGCAGATTACAGCGATTTACGGGTAGTTTATTTTATGGAATTAAAGGCCTAGAATACCATGGGAAAAAAATTGAATCGATTTTACTTGTAATAAAAATACAATGAAATTTTTATATTTTATTAAAAAATATTTGAAAAACATATTAGCAGAGGTATTTTTGTTTTGCCTTTCTGTGTTAGTAATTTTATATACTGATTTTAAACAAATGTCTGAAAGTGGCTTAGTTTCATGCCCAAATACTCCTTGTGAATTTCAAATTAATAATAATAGCTGTCATGTTAAAATATTATCTGATGAATTCGCTGAAATATATAAAATAGATTGTAAATTTCGTTTTAATATATCTATTAATGTAACTTTATCTTGTGAATCATATAATGTTCTGTGGATAGCACCCGAATTATCACCGGTAACTTGCACAAAAATAGATGATAAAAACATACCCAAGAATAAGAAAAAAGCAGTTAAGTGTGACAAAAAATATGCATCCTTTATAACGGGAATTTTTATATTAAATTCAGCATTTTTAATGTTTTCATATGAAAACATTAAACTAGTTGATATTGGCGGCATACAACATTGGCAATAAATTATTATTTTATTTTTTATTATCCGCGACTGAATTATATTCTGTGTTTGTCGAAATAGTTTAGCGCATAAAATGGAATCTACATACCGCGAAACATTGTTGTATCTTCTGAAAGCAACAAACATCGAACTTAAAAAGGGAGAAGCAATTATTTTTGTATTCCGCGACAAGAATCATTATGAGTGTAAGAGTGAGTACAAAAGTGATGTTAAGATTTTAAGGGTTCCATCAGAATTTTTGGATACATTAGTTACACAAAACGATAAAAAGAATATTGCGATGTGTTGTCTTGGCTTCGGTGAAAAAGCGGATTACAGCGATTTACGGGTAGTTTATTTTATGGAATTAAAGGCCTAGATTGCCGTGGTAAAAAAATTGAATCATTTATGTCTAACAATACACACCCAACAATATACATCTAATAAAGCGATAGATTTCTATCAACATTAAAAATCAACATTAAAAATCAACATTAAAATGAGTTCCTCGTTAATTGTTGATGAATCTTGTGATAAAATTATCATCGAGAATAATGTGAATAAATGCAAACAATTGATCAAGTCCGGATTTGATTTCAATAATTTACCAAGCAATAGTTCAGGTGGTTCCTTTTTAAATTTTGCGGTTGATCATGGTAGGCTGGAAATTGTTGAATTAATTCTCGAGAAAACAAAAGCCAATATGAATAGATTGAATCGCTTGGGTTTTACATGTTTAGGTAGTGCTGTGAATCATAAGGATGTTTATATGGTGGAATTATTGTTAAAATATGGAGCAAATCCAAACCTTTATTGCCGTAAAGATTTCAAAAATAATGGATTGATATCCCTGCCGCTGATCTTATTGCTTCGAAATACGAGTTGTAGGATGGAGGAAACACACGTAATCGATATTGAAAAATATGATGAAGAGAGGCGTAGAACAAATGGCAGAAAAATTGATTACAGCCATGCTATTCAATGTTGCACCTGTACTAGTATACAAATGGCCCGGCATGGTATTTCATGCGCAACAGAAGAAATATTAAAAAGATTAATCATTCATGGAGCCAATGTAAATATTCCTGATGATAAAGGTAATACTCCACTGCATTTAGTTTGCAACAGTTCACTAACATATAATTTAAAATTAGCGGAAATTCTTATAGCAAATAAAGCAAATAAAGCAAATGTGAACGCATTAAACTACAATAAAGAAAACCCGCTTTATTTTGCGATTCGTATGGGAAATTTGAATATAGTCAAATTATTGTTAGAACATAACGCAGATCAATATATTACCCCTAAGATTGATGTTGATAATTTATTGTCTGTGTTCATCCAAGGTGAAGAAATTTTGAAATTATTGAATGAGTATTCGGTGAGAGATAAAATCAAATTAATGCATCATATGCGGAAATTTGAACGTTATGCTTTTCATAATAACTATTGTTCGCTAGATATTTTTAATTCTATAATCAAATTACTTCTACCTTGATTTTATTTTTTGATATGTTTATTTTTTGATATTAAAAACTGGAATGTATTATTGTTGTTTTATAAAATTGAATCATATAAATTTTATTTCACCAACGCATACCAATGCTAGATTTAAAATATTATAAGAAAAAAATATTCGATATAATTGATATATTGGAGGAAAAAACAATGCTATTTAAATTTTCATTTGCAATTTTTGTTTGTTGTGCGACCATTGGACTTTCTGCAATATTTGGTGAATATATTGGTTGCGACAATATTGTAGAACATGTATTGGTGGGTATTCTATTTTGTTGCGTATTATTTTGTTGCATTCTTATATGTGCCATCGTGCAAATCTATTTTGATTGCAAAAATGATCCAAAAATAAATACAGGATCAACAATTTTACATACATTAATTTTATGTACAACCCGAGATGTATTTTTGGATAAGATTTTTTATATGATGATGAAAATTCTGTTAATTTTTAGTAATGATGTCAATTTAGCGGATAACAAAAAATATACTCCTCTGCATTTTGTGATATGTAACATGTCCGAGCAGATGGGCTCAGAATCATCAACAGGTTTAAAAATAGTACAACTCTTAATAAATTATGGAGCAAATGTTAATGCTCTTGATATAAGAGGCAGAACACCATTGGTAATGTTTGGGAGATACCCACCGCATAGATGCGTTGAATTATTATTGCGCAACAATGCTGATGTAAATGCAAGAAATAAACGTGGCAATACAATATTACATAATATTATGTACATGGGCCCAACCAAGAGCGTAGAAACATTTACGAAATTTTTGATAAACCATGGTGCTGATATACATGCTAAAAATAATTCAGGTATATCTCCATATAATATCGCTTGTGAGAAAAGATTTTATGGTCCAGTTAGTCTCGTATTAGAACATGCTAATAAATTAATACTTGAAACTTTAAATTCGTTGCACGATGATAAAAATTCATTTCTTTACAAAGAATATTTCTGCGATGATGTTTTTCATAAATTATTGGAATTTTTATAAATTTATTTTTTTACATGAAAAAAACACCATTCATAACCATATGTAATGCAACAAAATTGAATCGTCTGTAAGTGTGATGTAATAACGAGTTATATTATTTAAAATGGGTTCATCACTCAGCGCTGAAAATTCTTATGATAATAATGTGAATAAATATAAACAATTGATCACGCATTGTTTTGATGTTTTGAGAGATGAAGGTTTGGGTGGTTCCTTTTTATATCGTGCGATTGATCTTAAAAAATTAGAAACTGTCGAATTATTGCTAAAAAATGGAGCAAATCCAAATGCTTATTGCCATAAAGATTTCAAAAATAATAAAATTATATCACAGCCATTAATTTTATTACTTCAAAACGCAAGATGCAGTTCAGCGGGACCAAAAATATTTAGGTTTAAAGGTCTTGGCGGCCAAGACCTTGGTCGATGTTGTAGCTGTACTGATATAAAAACAGCTGAACGCGGAGATACATGCGTGAAAAGAAAAATATTAGAATTGTTGATTAATTATGGAGCCGATACGAATATTACAAATGATGAAGGTGATACACCTCTACATTTGGTCTGTAACGCAGAGCAGGGATATAATTTATGTTTAACATGGCTTCTTATAGAAAAAGGCGCGAATGTAAACGCATTAAATTATGATAAAAAAACTCCATTATATTTAGCAATTAAAAGAGGAAATTTGGATATTGTCAGATCATTATTAAAACATGATGCAGATCAATATATTACTTCTGATATTGATGATAAATTATTATCAGGCATTGGAAAAAAGAAAAAAATTTTGAAATTATTGGATGAATATTCGGTGCGAGATAAAATCAAATTAATGCATCGTATGCGTAAATTCGAACGTTATGCTTTTCATGATAACTATTGTTCACTAGATATTTTTAATTATATAATCAAATTGCTTTTAGCTTGATTTTATTTTTATATTTGTTTATTTTTTGAAGCAAATTTGAGATGAATATTAAAATTTAGTGAAAAAACAATTGAATTCATTTATTTAATATTCAAATTAGCTTGGTTCAAAAGATGGATAAACTTAAAAATAAAATCAAGAAAATTGCTAATGTGTTTAAAAGGAAGCCCATCAATCATTCTTTGGGAATCAGGACATGTTCAAGTTACGATGAACCGGCAGATTTCGGGGAAGCATCGCAACTGGAGCATCCTATTCATAGCGGCCGTTGCATGTATATTGATCAAGAAATCTCAGGAATAGAACCATGCCCGAATTATGATAATATTGACAATATCAAGGAATTGTTAAAGTTTCTTAAGGCAAAACATGTAAATTCGTTTTATAATACCCGTTATGCTTATGACATATTGGACCACAATCGCGTGTTACATCAAACAATAATTATGAATGCGCCTAATTTGGTAAAATTATTATTGATTAATGGGGCAGATCCTAATTTACAGAATGGCATCGGCAATACCCCATTACACATTGCTTTTGACAAAAAGAAGCCAGAACTCGCCTTATTGTTGTTAAGGCATGGCGCAGATTGGAATATTAAAAACGAGAAAGAGGAAACTGCACCGTCCATTGGATTAAAAAAAACCAACATCGGTACTTTATATGTTGCCAAATTATGCCTTAAAATTGATCTTGTACGCGAAATGCATAAAGAAGAAGGGTTATGGTGGTTATCTAAGGATAGATTGCCAACTGATGTTTTTAAAATAATTTTAGGATACATTTGGGTTTAAGGCTGTATGCAATTGTTTTTTTAAATAATTTTAGGATGTTTTTAGCGGCGTAAAATTATTTTAAAAAAACAATTGAATTCGTTTATTTAATATATAAAAATCCCAAATATGTGCCAAGATTGCATAATTACTACCAGACCTAACTTTAAAGAATTTGATGGGTATCAAAACTTACCAGAAGAATACAGAAATTTATTGAATATTTTCTCGCTTGCAGAAGATCCTAAATCTTTACCCGAGTCAAAAAACCCTCTATTACATTCCCTTTACGATAATTGTGATGTTACTAAGTGGTTGCTTAAAAATTTTGATACCAGAGTTTTCGGATGTAATCCTCAGCATATTTTTAAAACAATTGGAGTAGATACCATTATCCATCATCAAGTATTTAGTACTTATAAGAATGAAAAAAATATATATGATTACATGAAGAAAATGGAAATTCTCCGTTTAATGCTAGATAAAAAGGAGTTTAATATAGATGTAAATTACAAAGATAAAGCCACAAAAACATTGCTATTTAGAGCTTCGGATAGCGGTTGTTTGGATATTGTTAATCTTCTGGAAAAATATGGTGCCGATCCTAATATTACGGAAGATCTCGATAAAATTACTCCGTTGATGGGCGCCCTTGAGCATAACTATTATGAAATAGCGGAAAAATTAATTAAAATGGGAGCAGATCCAAATGCTAAAACTAGATGTGGGGTTCAAGCAAAAGATTTTACTAGAAAATCAAGTTTCTACGAGTTTAATTCGCAAATTTTAAGAAAATATTTTTGATGGAGTTTGAAGGCTAGGATTTTTGTTTTTTCAAGAATTTTTGTTTGTTTTTTTCAAGGATTCATATAATTTGTTAAAGTGCCCCTTAACCCGCGCATTCGCAATTGCATCGCTATTCTACGCTCGCCAATCAAAATTTTGGCGTAAGGAACTCCGCCGCCTTGTTTTGGCGTAATTGCTATGCGCGATGCTAGGGGTGTGTTTGTGAGCTGAATTTTGGTTGCATCGATAACTAGCGCCAAATGCCCCGTTGGGTTATTGATAACCGTATTAAGGTCATTATCAACGCTATTAAAATTTTCAAAATAAACAGCGTAAGTTGCCCCAATAGTGAGATTGTGCATATCATCGAGCACAAACCGTTTATCGCCATCTGGCACAGGATCCGCGGGTTGTACTGCAGCCGCCGTGTATACATCCTGATTAAACCTTATATCTTGCGTCGGCGTACGAAACCTCACGTTTAATATTGTGATGTCACGCACGGGCATAGTAAAGATATATTTGCGATTTTTTGGCTTAAGGCGTTTTCTTCCGTCTGGCTCATCATGCACTTCCATTTCAAAATGAAACAGCGATTTTGTTGTGCCGCCCGTCCCATATTGTTGCGCATATATGCTTTCGATGTATACAAAAACTGTTTTGAAGTAAAAATATGCTGGTTGATAGGTTGGATCCACGGCTACATTCGGGATAATAAATTCTTCGATCTCAGCCTCAATAATATTTTTAAGCGGCGTGTTATTGTTCATTGCAACAATATCCCACGAATAATACCCTTGGGCTGGATTACTTCCACCCAACTTGATTCGCGAATCAGGGTAAATATATCGATCCTCGACCCCAATGTTGTCACGAAGCTGATATTTCTCTTCATCGGTGAGCCCCAAACCTTCATTAAAATCATTGTGATCAACGCGGGATTTCAGGGGATCGCGACTAACAGAATGTGTATTGATTGGGCCAGGAACTGTATTTGGATGGGGCTGAGGAATTCGCGGATTATTTGGTATTTGCGGGTTTGGTCTATAATAAGCGCTATGTTGCGTTAATTGATTGCGGTGATCATAATATTTTAAATTATGAATTTTTGGATCATAAATCGGCTGATTATACAATGAATACGTAACGTCGCTGGCGCCTTGTTGCCCGCGGAGTTGATCTTTTTGTAATTCTTTGATGTCTATTTGTTTGCGCATTTTTTAATTAAATATATTTTGGGGTTTATATTAAATAAAAGACTTGTGTTTATATTATTTATAAACTTAGAAGTGAATAAAAATGACTGATGAAAGAACCAAAAAATTTTATGAAGAGGCGCAAAAACATGGGTTTTCTCGGCAAGAAGTTGATAATTTGAAAAACTTTTCGACTATTATGGCTTCTAGTCCCACTAAAAAATATTTGCTTGACTTTGTGAATTTTATGGCAGAGAAACATGGCATTAAAAAATTAACAAAAAAAGATATTAAAAAGATCGCATTATCGGATGATGTAAATCATAAAAATTTGGTTAAATTTTATGATTTACATCAGCGATTGTTGAGCAAAATTGGCAGATCAAAGTGCTGCAATTACACAGGTTTCGGGGAGATGTCATTTGAGCATCTTATTGATGAAGCAACAAACAGGCGACAAAAGTATTGTTTGCGGTATCAATTATCGATTGTACCGCGGGATTATAAAATTGTGGTTGAATGCCCCGTAGAGTTGATTAAAACCATGATGTCTAATATCGATAAATATGTGGATATTGAAACCAATTTTTATAAAGAATACATCGCGTCTAACGGACTATTAGAAGATTTGGCTGCATTTGCTCCCGATATTGATATTTCGGCGCTTAAATTGGATGAAAAAAATCGCACAATGTTTTTGGCGGAAGATATGCCCGAAAAAATTGGGATTTTATGTTTCTATGTGGATGAAAAAGGGAAACCAATTGTAGAAAAATAAATGCGGCAGTATTGATGTGAAAAAATAAATAATTGATTATTTATTTAAATACGGTGGTGTTGATGGGCAAAAAATAAATAATTGATTATTTATTTAAAAATGGTAGCATTGCCATATAGAAAATAAATAATCAATTATTTATTTTTTCTAATTTTTAATTCGCGATAAAAATAAATAATTGATTATTTATTTTTAAACCGCTATTTTTGGCCTCAGAAAACATAGCTAGCAAACATGCCCAAAATAATCACACCAGAGCCGATAACAACCACAGTATTTGTTGCAGATGGTTCTGATTCGCTAGTAAAATAGCCGAAGATTGCAATTAAGAACACAGCGGTTAAAACAAGCATAATACTATGAAAGGCCCAGTTTGGAATAAGCGAGCTTTTATTTGATTTTGATGCATTAATTTTGTGCATGTATTCTATATCGCTTTCATCTGCGAATTCGCTTGGATATCCGCCATTTTTTTGCATGTAATTTTCGATATCAAAAGAATCGTCGCCATAACCTCCTTCGTAACCGCTTGATTGGTTATTTCCATAACCGCTTGCGTACCCTCCTTCTTTAAAAACACCCCATGTCATTGTATGCCACGCCGTGTTTTGGAGCGTCCCAATAATGTTTCCAATTTGCTTAACAACTTCAGCCCCGGTTTCTCCTACCCCTGTAATTACGCCTTTCACAAATTGTGGCGATGCGCGGCCGTATTCTGCAAAAGCTGTGGCCATTTCGCCGGCAGCAATACCGCTTTGTTTAGCTGTTTGCCCCAGCCCAGCCGCTAAGCTCTCGCCCACCACGCCAGGGACTTTAGAAATAATAGAAGCCGATTCTTTAAATGTTTCGCTCGAAATAATGATGGCTCGGCCGTAATGTGTAGCAAAGTGTTCTGGTTCATCAATCATGTATCTTAGGATACGGTTGCCTTCTTCGCCGAGATTTAAGTTAGAAATGATTTTAAGGGTTGTATCCTGGATATTGCGTAAAAAATTTGCCATAACTGTAATAACTTCCTTGTTAATGTCAACCCCGCCCTTAGAAATTGTTTCTAATGATTTCCCCGCGCTTGCAGCAAAATTTGGATCTTTTGCTAGTTCTTTGCCGACTTCGCCTACAATTTTAATAGCTTCTTCGGCGCCTTTTTGCGTGGCTAATAATGTAAGTGGATTTGCCATATTTTTTTAGCGAGATGTTATTTTGTTTAGAATTAAAATAAGAATTATATTTTAGGGCAAATTTTATTTATGTTAAAAATATTCTTTTTAAAAGCGGGAAAAATAAACAAAAAATTAAACAAAACTGGTAATGTGTTTGATAATATTTTGTGGCAAACACAGAGTTTGAAAATAAGTTTGTTTGCGCAATTCGTTTAGCGCTAAATACAAATAAGTTTTTCGTGTATTTTGCTTATTACGACGAAATCTTAAAAATCTAGCGCGTTTGATATATAATTGCATATTATTGAATGTGATATTAATTGGTCCATTATGACGATAATCTAATATTTGTAAAGTTGTTGGTAAATAATCAACACTAGTTATTAGATTATGACGACAAATTAGTTTTCGCAAACCACATGGTAAATGATCCACATTGGTTATTTTATTGGTCCAGCAATTTAATTCTTGTAAACTGGGTGGTAAATAATCTACGTTGATTATTTGATTACCAACGCAATATAATATTCGCAAATCACAGGGTAAATGATCCAAAGTGATTATTTTATTGGACCAGCATTCTAGTTTTTGCAAATAATAGGGTAAATGATCTAGGTTGGTTATTTGATTAATATGGCACCTTAAATATAGCAAGTAAGGAGGTAAATGATCTATTTCCGTTATTTGATTACAACGGCAATTTAAGTCTTGTAAACTGTTGGGTAAATGATCTATTTTTGTTATTTTATTTGCACCGCAATATAAAATCCGCAAACCAGATGGTAAATGATCTACGTTGGTTATTTGATTATCATCGCAATTTAATTTTTGCAAATTAACGGGTAAATGATCTACATTGGTTATTTGATTATCACTGCAATCTAATTCTTGCAAATTTGGATAATTTTTTATTATTTCGTAAAATTTTTCATCATCTAAATTTTGACCAGATATATCTAATTCTAGTATTTCTTCTTGCATATTAGGTTGTTTATTGTGAATTTGTGGGATTCAATTTTTCATAGCTATGAAAAACTCCGAAAAATCATTATAGAAATATGGCTAGTGCTCTTATTAATCCTGCTATACCTAACAGGGCCTATATTACATACAGATTGTCTTGAAACCCCTTTATATAAAATTGAATCAATGAATGTAATTAATAAACTAATAAAGTTATCAAGCGCGATTTTATCGACTATAGCTGAACAGCAAAAAACTGAACCATACGCCGAAACAATGCTGAAATCTAATAAGGTGCCAGAACCAGAAGTCTTTAGTTGTGTCTATGATAATGCAATGGCCGAATCTTCGATTATAGAGAATTCGCAGTTGGGCAATGATTTAGGAAGGGGTAATGATTTAGTAAGAAGTAATGTTCTGTCTGGGCGTGCCGCTAAATCATTACATAATGGCAACAGTTTAGAATCAAAGTATTATTTGCAATCGCAACTGCGAAACCTTTTTATCGTAGCACGCGAAAATTTAGCGAGTAATGGCGAGATTTATTACACATATCTTGTTTTTGCCGATGTGCATCATTTTGTTGCATATGCGAATGAAACGCCTGCTATACAGCGCAATTTTCATGAAGTGATTTTTGGCTGGATGCCACAGCGAATTAAGTTCGATATTGATGCTTACTTTAGCAATTTAGATGAACTACCCGAGTTTTTCGATAAATTCGCAGATTTCCTTGATGTTATTGTATCAATCTTTTACTTATTCTATTATGAACAACTGGATGAAAATTCTATAATAATAACAACATCATCTGGAGAAGCCGAAAAGAATGGGAAAATTGTGCATAAATGTAGTTACCACATTATTATCAATAAATACGTCGCAGATTCGGATGAAGCAAAGAACTTCACCGAAAATGTGATTAGTGCCGCCGATCCCGAATTTGTCAAATACGTTGATTGCAGCGTCAATAAAAAGCTGCAATTGTTTCGTTTGTTTGGTTGCACAAAATTAAATGTTGCGGAGATGAACAAACCGCGATTTAAAACATTAATAACATTGAACGATGTTTTTATCGATAACACACTAGCATGTGATGTTGCACCCGTTATTGATGCGGTTACATTAGAGAAAACTTTGATTTCTGGTGTTGTTGCTACAAACAACACGCCTAAAATTATGCCAAAAAAATTGGCGTCTAATGGAAGCGGCAGTATTGCTAAAGGACCCGAGATTTCTAATGAAGATGTGTTGGTTGCGCTAAAAATGGCCGAACCATACATGCAAGATCAAATTTATAGACAAACGGTTTACTCTGGAGGCATTATTAATTTGACGCGAATCCGCCCCGGATACTGCAAAATTTGTGATGTGATTCATCAGCACGAATCCTCTATGATTATTTTAAGCGGCGTGGAAAGTGCCAACTGTGGAGAAAGCTCTAACGAAAAAACTAACGAAACAACTAACGAAAACACCAATGATTTAGCGAACAAAACACCTGATACAAAACAAAAACCACCCGCAATAAACGTTTATTTCAAATGCCGCCGCGATTTATCTAAGTCTGTGCTTTTGGGCGTTATTGGCGAAAATCACAAAGAAATTGATCGTTTAGATCGCTTTTTACGCAATCCCATTGATTTCAAAGATAGAGCAGTGTTTGCTACACTCAGCCCAGCGCAGCGCAATGTTTATGAAAGCCCGCAAATGGCAGATTTCGAATCGCCAGCTGTAACAGGAACATTATGCGTGGTAGCGGGCATGAAAATGGGAAAAACAAAATCGCTCAAGCAATATATAGCGGCAAACTTTGCGCCAACGAGCCGCATTGTTGTCGTTTCATTTCGGCAGACCTTCGCCGCCGATATGCACAAGAAATTCCCCGAAATGACCCTATATTCTAAGGTCAAAGGAATGCTAACACAGCCGCGCGTGATTGTGCAAGTAGAAAGCTTGCACCGGCTCACAATAGAAGCGCGGGATAATTGCGTTGATTTGCTCGTTCTTGATGAATCTGAGTCTATTTTGGAGCAATTTGATGCAAAATTAGCCAAAAACTTTAACATGGTGTGGGAAAACTTCCGCTGGCTAGTTAAATACGCAAAAAACGTAGTATGTATGGACGCAGGCATGTCGTCGCGAACATACACCGCGTTAAACGTGATTCGCAACAAGCCAATATTTTACCACTGCAATACATTCGCGAACGCAACACAAGATAAATATTTTATTACGCTTGATAAACAATTGTGGTATTATAATTTGTTCGCGTTTCTCGCGGCGGGGAAAAAAATTGTTATTCCCATCAATACGCTAGCCGAAGCCAAAGTAATTCGCGAGCTGATTTCGCGGAAATTCCCTGCGCTGAAGATAGGGTTTTATTCGAGCGAAACTTCGATGTCGCTGAAACGAGAACATTTCAGCAATGTGGACGAATATTGGTCCGTGTGCGATGTGCTTATTTATACGCCCACTGTTTCCGCTGGGGTCTCTTATGAATGCAAACATTTTGATAAGATTTTTCCCTACATGACAGATGAATCTTGCAGCGTCGAAACATGCATCCAAATGATAGGGCGTATTCGCGACGTTGCGGATAAAGAACTCTATGTGTATATTAATGCTAGTGGAGGCCGCTTACCCGTGACAACAACCGAAATCAAACGCGCATTGTATCAATCTCGCGACAACCTGAACTCTGTGTTTGATACGACGCATTTGGCGCTCAAACGCACAAAAACGGGGGAGATTAAATACCATCAGTCGCCCTACTTTTATGTTTGGATGGAGAACACTAAGGCGAGGAATTTATCGAAAAATGCGTTTATTCAGCGGTTTATTTATTGTGTGCGGCAGCCAGGCGCTAAAGTGGAAAAAATGGTTGGCGTTGAGAACAAGTTGGTTAGCGTTGATCCGACATCCGTGTTATCAACCGGAACAAAATACAGCGAGGAAGTCCAAGAAATCATAGCAGAAGAAACAAAATCAGTGCGAAGAACAATCAAAAACAACGAAGCAAAACTAGTCGCCAGCGCATCTGAGCTTACTGATGTAGAAGTAACAAAAATAACTGAGAAAATCGTAGATCAGGCTGAAATTTCCCCCGATGAAATGATCGCATACGAGAAATTCAAACTACGCCGCGCTTATAATTACGGGGGCGAAATTGATACTGATTTTATCTTAAAATACCGCGATAAGAGGCTTATTTCGCGATTCAAGAACATTAAGCGAGTTTTGCAGTATGAAAACGTGGAAATTGCCCTTAATAAAATCCAAGAAGAAGAATTGCTTAAATACAAGGAAATTATGGAACGCGACGAATCGTTGCAGGCTGTGGATTTGAAACGCACATATACGTTTGATAAGCACCGGATTGCGCTAGGACTTCTGGTTCTATGCGGCTGGAGTAGCATAGTTGACCCCAAAACTGTGATAGAAAACGATTTGTATAAAGTATTGGCCGAAAACGCTATGAAAATATATAATTTGCTGCTTGCTAACCAAAGTGTGTTTGGCATTAAACGCGTGCAGATTTATTGTTTTAAAACGGCAAATGCGACAGCTAAAAACACTGCGGTTAAAAATGCAAACCCGGATAGATCGGCTGTTTTAGGTGTATTAAAATATGTTAATGGTATTTTACACCAAATGTATGGGGTCGAAATTAAGCAATATAAGTTGGATAAAACTATGTATGTTTTGTCGAAAATCACTGACTTTGATATAACGCGGCAAGATTTAACCAAGGTAAATAGCCAGCAAAACAGCCAACAAAATATCCAACAAATACCTAATTTATTCGGAACGTGGTGTCCAGTGGGGGAAAATCAAGTTGTGGAAATTACTAATGTGGTAATCCCGGCCGAAGAACAAGTTCGTCCTGAAAACGAGCAACCTGAAACAACAGAATTGGAAATTAATGCAGGTGTTTCTAAGTTACAGAAAAATCAAAAAATATCTATCGAAGAATATTTGCAAAAATTGTTTGAATGAAATTTCATAAAGTTGGCGAATTTACATTTTATATTTTTTTGCAGTTTGCAATTTTTTAACTCTCATAAAATGCAATTTTTTAACTCTCATAAAATGCAATTTTTTAACTCTCATAAAATGCAATTTTTTAACTCTCATAAAATGCAATTTTTTAACTCTCATAAAATGCAATTTTTCACCACTGTAAATATTTGCATTTTATGAGATTGCATTTTATCCAACCAAATAATATAGGTTTTGGTTTTTTGTGAAATCTTTTTAATTTCACTTTTTAATACCAGCCAATGGGAGCAAGTAATCAAAAACAACAAAAAATCGCATTATCGGGCGAAATCGACCATACAGTAATAAAAGATAGGCATTTTAATGACAAATACATTATGACACCCATAGAAATCGGCCGCGGAGCCAACGCTGTGGTAATGATGGCCACATGTAAAACAAACAACAAAGTTGTGGTAGTCAAAAAAATAAAGAACGATAAAAGCGAGAATTCGCGCAAGATGATAAAAAAAGAATGCGATATTTCTATGTCGCTGAAACACCCGCATATTCTTGAGTTCTATGATTATTTTGAAAATGAAGAGGAAACATATTTGGTGTGCGAATATTGCCAAGGCGGCGAGTTATACGATCTAATTCGCGACACCAAAATAAGAACTAAGCGCGGTATTACCGAGGAACTAGCACGCGTGTATTTGGCGCAAATTATATCGGCGGTGGAATACCTGCATTGTAACATGATTGCGCACCGCGACCTAAAGCCTGAGAATATTTTGCTAGATAAGGATAAGAAGTGTATTAAGTTGTGCGATTTCGGGATGGCTGCGATTGTTAACTCCGAAAATTATGTAAATAGGCGGTATTCGTGCTGCGGCAGTCCTGGGTATTTCGCGCCCGAAATAATGAAAGATTTTTATCAGCCGCTCACAAGCGAGGTCTGGAGTCTTGGTATAGTGCTATATTCGATGTTAGCGGGTGAAATGCCGTTTGGCAGCGGCGAAGAATACATATCGAAAATGCGAGACGAACAGACGCAATATTTGTGTCCTGCGTATTTTAGCAGTGATGTTAAGAATTTGTTGGGTAGAATGTTGATATTTAACCCGAAAATGCGGATTAGTTTATCGAAATTAAAGGAACACCCATGGATGATGGGAAGCGCATTGCCCCAGAAGAAATACCCCGCACTTAAACTAATAGAGGTTTGGAAGCTAAAATATATGGTACATCTGGGCTATAACGCGGATGAGATTTATAGGGCTGTAGTTGATAATAAACGGGATTCTATGTTTGTGGCGATGTATCATAATTTGAAACCGGTGCATGTACCTGAGGCGTTAAGGCCGACTTTTAATATGGTTAACAGCGAGGTTCCATATGAGGAAGATAAGAAATGGAAAAAGTTGGATAAAAAATCGAAATCGGATCCGCAATATTTTTACGAGTTAAACCGCGAAGTCAAAAGCGAAATAAAAAGCGAAGGCAAAGGCGAAGGTAAAAGCGACATTTCTTGCGAAGCAAAAAGCGAACGCAAGTGCGAAGCAAAAAGCGAACGCAAGTGCGAAGCGAAAAGCGAAGCAAACACCGAACACCAAAAACCAATCATGAAATCGTCGCTCGCTAATTTTTCTTTAATTAAACCGAGTTTAGACGCAAAAAAAGAACCACAGAAACCATCGCTGGTTGGAAAAAAGAATCACAGCTTTTTAGACAACATAATTGGCAGATCCACATCAAACAATGCAGATAACACATACAACACAGACAACACATACAATATAAATAGAATATCTAGTAGCGATAATACAGAGCCATTATTCGACGAATCAAGACAATCGAGCATGATTTGCGCGGCTGCTTCGTTCGATGATACTTATGGCCTAGGTGAGAAAATAAAATTAGATGAAAGCATTCCAGATGTTTTGACAAAGGGCAAACCAATTAGAACAAGCAAAAGTCCGATATCTCCGGCGATGCCTTTTATTAATGTAACTGGTAGCCGTAAAAGATCATCTTCGCCATTTATGACGTCGCCTTTGCATTCGCCGTTGCATTCGCCTGCTTTATCGCCACTGAGTTCGCCTTTGCATTCGCACGGAAATTCGCCTGCTTTATCGCCACTGACTTCGCAAGAAGTATCGCCTTTGCATTCGCCCTTATATTCGCCGCTGAGTTCGCCGTTGCAAATCAAAAAGCAAAAAAATCCCCCAAAGTCTGCCAATAACAGCCCCAATCGATTCCAGCGTTTTGAATCCATAACTCGCCGTGCTAGTGATATTTTTCGCAGCAAGAAAAAAACAGAAGATGATGCTGGGCCAAAAATAAGCAGTAGCGCCGACTCATCTAAAGTTTCTTCATTATTGATTTCGCCCATAGATAAATTATTGCAAAACAATGAGCAATAACTTCAGCTTGCACAAATTCACTGCAAACAATTAGTTACCTCATTATTTTTATAAAAAACCCCATAAATTGTATCGTCTGCGTAAATTTTTAGCAAGCCTTTTATCATATCAAATTCAAGTGTCACATTTTCAGGTATACTACATTCTTCTTCAAATTTAAAATTGGCTTTTACTTTGTATTTGCCTAATTTATCTGACGTGATTGTGCAGTTGGGTTTATAGCAAATATCCAGGGTTTGATTTGTAACATCGTTGTTAATAACTAGATGCGCTTTTCTTGTGATTTTTTGCGTTGATAGCTTATCTTCGCCAATATCTGACTTGCCAATAAATAACATCATAGAACTCACATCTGATTCTTCGCAAAAACCCTCGTCGCCTGTCCAATACCCGTAGATAAAATTTTCGTATACTTTTGTTTCTGGTGGCGCTGATGTGTTCCAAAGAAAGTAATAGAAAATTACAAATATGACAAAAATAATAATAAAAATGTAGCCTTTTTGCTTCATAAAATTTATAAAGTTGGTTGAGTTTGCGAAATTTAAACCCATTTTTTCTGAACTATATATTTTGGTGGAGTTTAATATTTTATTAGGTTTTTATTTTTTTGTGATTTGTGAATTGCGAGCTTGCAAAAAAATAAAAGTGTTTTATTTTTCGCAAAGTGTTTTTTTGCAAGCTTACACATTGCAATTTATTTCCCCTTTTTGCTAGTGCGCTTTGCAGGTTTTTCTGATGGTGCTGCTGGCTGCGTTAAAGGTGCAGCAGCAGGTGTTTCTGGCGCAGCTTGTTCTTTCTTTTCAGTTTTAGCAGGTTTCGCCGGTTTAACAGGAATAGTTTGAATTAATTCCTCAATTAACCCTAATGGCGCGCCAAATGTTGCCAAGAACGCCGCGAATGATGTCTTGTTAAAATTCGCTGGATGCCCTGAGTACCAAATATTGCAGCAAATTCTATGCCCGAGCACCTTTAAAAACTTATTAAAAATACTCCATGCAACTTCGTAGACACGAGCGTTGTTTGGGAATGATTGGTCTAGGCATTGCTTGATTTTGTTGGAAATATAAAGCTCGGGATCTTTTGCCGAATCAAGCGTAGAGTTTGCTTGTAATACGGCGCCATAACTGCTATGAACGAATCTAGTGGCGCATTTTTCGGTATTGAAATACTGCGGATCTTCTTGCAGCTGCGAACTATGATTATACTCGGGGCCATAAATATATTTCTCCACGAGCTCAAGAATATACCTGGCCCGTTTGTCGCTCATTTCGCGTAATTGGGCTAGTTCTTGCAAGTTTGTGGTGTTGTGTGCTTTGGCGATTGCTTGCACTTCTTCGGTGCTAAGCATACATCGCGTATCAATGAGCCCCATCGCTTCGGCTGAACACGCTGAGATTTCGCGCACGAACATAACGAACATACCGGCTAGCATCTTTTTGGCTTCTTCTGAGAAGTTAACGAATTTGGCGATTTTAATGGATTTTTCTTTGGCCGGGTCTGCTGTCTTCACGGCCGGATCAGATTTTGGCTTCTTGGGTTTCTTGGTTTCTTTAGGAGCGGCTGCTTGCGAAAAACATTGGTCGTAGGTCTCTAAGAGCGCAAAGGACTTGTGTTCGGCGGGGTCTTGTGATTCAAGGTCCTTGCGGGAAGCAAGAATATAGCGGTTAAGCTCGGAATAGATGTTCTTATAAAGGGTGTTGATATCCAATGAAGCCATTTGGTGGTCGCGTATTACTAGGTATTTTATATATTTTATATGAAATTCAATTTTTATTGCGGGTATGGTGTGGCTGAAAGCGCGACTGTAGTCGCAAAAAAATGCGAAAAATGATCAAATACGTTTTTAATCTTCATTAATGATATCAGCTAATAGTATAGGAATGACCGTTATAGCTATTGATATCAATACTCCCATACAAATCGGTTCGTCTATAGGATATTTCGCTTCTGCAATTTTATCAGGATTTTCTGCAATATATGTAATTGATGGATATGAAGATTCATCAAGGCTATCAACGTAATAACAAATTACTGGATAGGTTTCTTTTGGAATTATCCCATGTTCAATTTTAAAACCCATATATGAAGAAGCTCGTTGCATAATGTGTTTTTCAGAATGTAATTGGAGTTTTTCTCTTAAAAATTCAATTAATTCATAGTAATCAACTTCAAAAACATTTGTTAATAAAGACCTCGGCAATAAAATTTTTGATTTAGTTAAATTTACCATAACATATTGTGGAACAGAAACAGTTGTTTGAAGATGTTCAAACAAGTATTCTGTAATTTGAGTGTTATCATAGTGATTCCTTCTATTGCAGATTTGTTCATCATTGGTATTTCTAGCGGGATGTTTGTTAAAAACAGCCGTAACGTATGTGTTTATTGTATTATTAATACAATAAATTGTATCAGGTTTAAGGAAATTTTCCCAAGTTCCCAAATATGTGACATTATTTAAAATAGAAGAAGATTGTTTATAATTGTGATAACTTCTAATTAAACCTATTTTAATAGGAGATAAAAACGTCACAGCAAAAATCATAAGCATAAATTTTCTAACAGCACTCATTGTTGTTTTGGGTTTCAATTTTGCAAGATCGGTGTAAGAATGTTTTTATTATCACGATAATGCGATTCAATTGTTTGTTTTTTGGAGCAAAGGTCCAATAGTATGAAAAAGTGTGATTGAGGTGCGAAAATACTTTAAATAAAAAAAACAAAATTAACTGAAAATAAACAGGCCTGAAATAAGTACGGATACGATAGCGCCAACAGCAGGCCCTGCAACTGGATAAATATATTCAGCAATGGATTTTGCGTTTGGTGAAACATATTTAATTTTAGGTCCCAAATGATCACAAGATTCAACATAATAATAGATATTTGGATATGCAGATTTAGAAATTTCACCAAATTTCATCCTAAAATTCCCAGTCGTATTCCAATCAAATCCAATTAAACTGATAGATTTTTCCTCTGCAATTTTTTGTATTTGACTTAATACACCTTTAGTGCTGTTATTTAAGATTTTAGATGGAAATAACGAAGTAAGTTCAGAATAATTTGCCTTAGGCAAGAACAAGGACATAGTTGTAGCAATTTTTGCAAATTTATATTCATAATCTGTATCATGGATAACATATTTTGTTTTCGTCTTTTCGTCTTCAGCAACTGTTGTTTGAGTTATCTTGACATGTCGTTTTTCAAAGACGTTCGCCAACTGAATGTTTCCATCATTTTTAAAGCCGTAAATTCCTGGGGCGAGTTTGGTTAATTGATCATCGTTTAGGTTAGGAAATTTAACATTCGATGCCAATTTTTCTTGATCAGAAAGTCTGCTTAACGTCTCATTAACCAAATAAACAGATAATCCGAAAAATCCACAGCCAATTAATTTTTGAGCAGTTGAATTATCGTTTGACATGATTTTGCGGTGGATGGTTTTGTGTGCTTAAAATGATTGTTTTTGATATATGTAAGATGCGATTCAATTGTTTTGGTTTTTTATAGGCTGTTAACTTTCGTAGCAATTTAAGAAAAAATTGAAACCAAACTCAATAAAGGCAATACACTCACGTGTTTGCTTGAACTAAAGGTATAAAATGTCACCACATGAAGAAAGAAACGCTAAAATTATTGGAACCGTATTAATGATCGCGGCTTCCGGAGGATTTGCACACATGGCAAGAACCATCGATAATTACCACAATACAAAAATGAAGAATCCTCCCATATTAACCAAATCAGAAATTTCAACAGTTAAAGAAGGGCCATATATGGTACAAGTTAGCCCGTATTCTTCTGAGTTCCCAGGGATTTTGTGGGTGGAAGAAAAAGCGGTAAAAAATAAGACGATGACTAATTTGAATGCTGTACATAAAGCAGGTAATAATAATCAATCTGTAAGCGCTGAATTATCTAGTGGGAGTAAGAAAACTGTTTCCTATGAAAAAGCCATGTGTAATTTAAAACATGACTTTCTCGGATCCACTCTTGATACAACAAGATTTATTAGTTTATTTCCAGAAAATTTCTTCACCGACTTTACAAGAGGATTTCGATCCGAAATTGATGAATTTGCCAAAGGCGCTGGAATGCATGCTGGATTTTTAAGATCTTATCATACTGGTCAATATGAAGCAAAATTTGGCCGCATCAAATCCAATTTCTACATCTATGTTAACGAAGATATTGATAAAGGCAAATATATCGAATATATCGCGGATAGACCTGAGAAAATTTCATATGCGAAATATCAAGGTCATTTTATTTGGGCTGCTGCTGGATTGTTTGCTGTCATGGGTTGTTGCATCCCTTTTCTTTAAACTTTTTATACAGGTTTCTTTAAACTTTTTATACAGGTTTCTTTAAACTTTTTATACCGGTTTGTTAGGCGTTATACCTATTTGTTGTTTTTTTCGCACAGTTGAACCAAAAAAAACAACAAATAGGTATAACGCCTAACAAACCTTATGGGTTAGCCCGTTATCCCATCCCGTTATCTGTAAAGGATCATTCCCCCGTAATGCCCATAAAACATCGCGAAGAAGCACACAGATACCAGGTTTTGTGACATTGTCCTAAGTATCGCCGGACAGCGGGTTACAAAAATATTGCATAAAAACCCTATGTTACGCCACTAATACTACTTTTCGGTAATACAATAAACGATCCATTGTGCTTATTTATTTATCGCTGAGGTTTGAGCCCTGGCAATAAATGACGTAACTGATCTTATCATGGCATTTATCTAAATTGAAAAAAATTGAATCCTGTTATTATAGGAATTAAAACCCACCACAAACATAGAAAACTTAATAAAAATGTCAGAAATCGTTGATGAAAAACCCGCCGTTTCGCCAAAAAAGACCAAACGTATGGAAAGCATTCCTTTGGTTTATTTGAAACCTGACAAACGAACCGATTCTACTAAACAACGAGCTGAATTTGTTGATTGTGAAGAAAACACCAAAGAAAACACCAAAGACCAATCTAAAAATCTAAAAAATTTAAAAACGCACAAAAATACTTTATACACGGGGAAGGGAGATTCAGGCCAAACCAGCTTATACAATGGTAAAAAAGTCGATAAAACCGATCATGTTTTAACCGCTTTAGGTGCCGTCGAAAAGTTGCAGCAGCAAATTGGCCTGCTTCACACTTGGATTTCTAGTTTAAAAAATAATTTGCGCCAAAAACGTGGGTCTGGAATTTTCGGCTTTACTAATTCAGCCATTACAATGTTTCTTGTTGGTTTATCGCTTTTGGCGATTTTCCTGGGCGTTTGGTCTTCCGATGCCGCAAAAATTACGCAGCCGAAAATAGCCATTATTGCGCTATTTGTGGTTGTGTTTGTTTTCGCCGCAAAAGATGTTTTAAAAAATAATCTTAAAACTATTAGGGCCGATTCTACGCAACAGCCCGATTATAAGTTAGTGAACGAAATCCGCGATTTTCTGCCCTTGATTACGCATGATTTGTATAAGATGATGTCGGATATCGGCGTTCCAATCGAAACAGGGCCCAATTTATACATTGTTTCTCGATTCGACCGCGCTGATCGCATCGAGGAATTTGAAACAATGATTAAACGCATGGATCAAGATATCCCGACTATTAGTAATTTTGTGCTCCCGATTGGCGGAATCATCGCGTGCAATTGCGGAGTGACTAGATCTATGTGCCGTGAAGCTGAATTAATCGTATGCAAAACTCTGAATGAAGAGCAGAAACGCCCTAATGTATACGTTAAACCGATTACTTCATACTTGAATCGTTTATCGAGCTTTTTATTTGCGCTTGAATTGTTTATGCGTATTGTTGAGGGGAAACCGTTGGTTTTTACTACACAATTTGAAAAAGCTAAATGAGATTTTTTTTAAAAAAAATGTGACGAGAATTTTTTAGAAAAGTGAAGTGAGAATTTTTTCAAAAAAAAATTGAATATCACAACGTAATATGATTAAAACCTGGTTGCAAGATGAATATTAATGAAACCATTATCAGTTCATTTGATGAATTCAAAAAAATGTTAGGACGGGTGAATCCTGCGGCTCGTAAAAAGTTTATTAATCAGTGCGGCGAAAAAGGGTCTACGTTGCTAGTGCAGGCCATCAAAAACTACAAAATTCCAATTATTATTTTACTGTTAGAAAATGGGGCCGACGTGAATATGAAATGTGGCAAGAATCTATGGAAATTGCCCATATATTATGTAATTAAATATCAATTGTCAGATATTTTGAAATTATTATTAAAACACAATCTTGATGTAACTAGATGTTTTGAAGGCCGTGATAAATGCGGTCAAAAATCGTTAATCAATATTAGTCCACTAATGTATGCTGTGAAAGTTGGAAATTTTGATACAATAAAATTAATATTACAAAATACGGGAAATACTAACACTATCTACCACTGTGCTTTTGATGCAGAGGCTAGAAATTATAATGCAATATCCCCAATTAAATATTTATATGCGAAATGGAAATTTAAATTTCCAAAATTGTATAAATTTCTTATCAAAAAAGGGGGAAATATATACGAAGATTATTCTCCTGAACTAAATACTGATGTGTTTTGCCATAATGTAATGTATACCATTTTCGGAAAAGCTTTTTCCGAAAACAATCTTCAGATTATTAAATGGGCGTTAAAACATAAAAATAATTCAATCCCTAAAGATGTGAATGACTATCATTTTTATGTATATCGTTCAATAAAATCTATTTCTATGTTTAAATTGTTTGTGCAATATGATAGGATTAATAACAGCAATTTATTTGAGTCTGTTTATTTTCACAGTATTGTAGATTCTATTTCTGATATTTACGAGCTAGAAAAATGTGGATTGAACCTATTTGAAAATGAAGAGAACAATTTTTATAAAAATAACAAAAAGTTTCTTGAAACCAGATACGACAGCAATGGACGTGATATTTATCGCAATTTGAGTGCCGAAGTAGATAATAATTTTAAATTGATAATGATGGGATATTATTTTGATAAGAAATGTTTGTTTTATGGCGATTATTTATCAAAGGATATGTGTTTTCTGATTTTAAATACGGCGAAAAAATTCTTATAATTTTTTTTCATAGATTTTTTCATAGATTTTTTCATAGATTTGAGAAAAAATAAATCAATCACCAGGTGAAGTTTCTGTGTCTAACCATAAAGACGCAATATTTGTGAGTTGAAGTGGCGAATTATTACAAAAACTATTGTATATGTCAACCGCGAAGATCAATAAGTCGCAAAAACCTAAACTCACAACAAACGGAATTAGGTTGATTTGCGTCGCAGAATCAAATGTGGGCTCAATTGCAATGAAATTTGCGGCTTTAATTAACGATACTAATGCAATAAGTGTTATTAAACCTATCCCCGTAGAAAGGCAGAAAATCTGTACTCCATGATCATATTTGTTTGAATATTTTATATTTTTTTGCCTATATGAAAATAGCCAAATTAGGGCGTAAATTAGCATTTTTTATATTAAATATAAAAAATAATTCAATTTTATCATTATTGAAAACCATCTTTATTAATTTTCGGAAGCCATACGATCGCAATATTTGTGAATTTTATGTTTTGCACGAAAATTAATGGATAAATAATATTGTAGATGAAAAGACTACAATCTATACTCAAGGATAATGTTATAAAATATATGTAATAGTTTACGCAAGAATCACAATCAAAAACCACAATAAGGAACCAAAACATCAAGCTCATAAAGGAGCAATATATTCCGGTGTAGCCTAATCTCATTTCATATAAAGCTAAATCTTGTTTTAACACAAATTTGATATTTTGCGGATAATATACAAATAGCCAAATTATGGCATGAATAATCATGGGTTTTTGTTTTAATCAAAAAAATATGATTCAATTGTATTTATTGCCGCATTCAACCACCCGGTGCGTTGATAACTGGCAACCAAAGACACGCAATATTTATGAATTTTATTTTTTTGGAAAATAAATAATCATAAAACAAATGTTCGATAAACAATATAGAATCAATAAACAACAAACACAATAAAAAGTCAATACAAATATACGAACAAAATACGCCTTTGTTTGTTGCCTGAAATAAATTATAGAAATAGATCAAAATAATCGCAATTCCATAATAAAATATGTTTAATATTTTACCAGGAGTTTGTTTAGTCATAAATTTGATATTTTGCGGATAATATACAAATAGCCAAATTATGACATGAATAATCATGGGTTTTTAATTAAAAAAATACGATTCAATTGCACTTTATTGTGCCAAAAACTTCGATTCTAGCAACTCTTGCGCGCTAGCACGTTCATCGGGGTTCCATTTGATCATAAGCATTAAAAAGTCTACGATTTCACTAGCTTCATCCACAGTGTATTCGAAATCCTTGATCAGGATTTGCTGCAGGTTAGTTTGCTCAATTTTGGGGTTATGCACTAAGTTCCCGCGGTTATCAAAGTATTTGCGCTTATTGCCGCTGCCTCCATAGACTTTGCGGGGGGCTTTGCCTAAAAGTTGCTCAATCATCATTAAGTGCTGATAATCTTCGTTCCACTCTTTTTGCGAATCTGATGAGCTGCTTTGCTCCAAATATGAACTTGGGCGATGAGATTCGTCGCAACTGGATTCTTCGCTGTGTTCGTTGTCTTCGTTTTGACTGCTGTTACAGCGGTGGCTGCTGTTACAACGTTGCGAATGATCACCGCCTTCATATTTACATTCGCATTCGCTATCCGAGCAATCGCTTTCATCATTGTTTTCGGCTCCAGCCGTGCCTTCGGAGCTATCATCAAAATCAAACAAATAACTATCGCATAAAAGCTCGTAAAAACAGCAACCAAGCGACCAAATATCAGACTTTTCATCAAAACCTTGCTCAACAATCACTTCGGGCGCCTTATATTCACATGTTCCTGCGCGTTCGTAGAAGATGTCGTTTAGGCGGGAAGAAGAGTTGAAATCGCTGATAACGACATGGATATCATCGTTGGAATCGATTTGGTCCACTGGTTTTGTCATAAGCAGGTTTCCGAGCGACACATCGCAATGAATAATCTTATTGCTGTGTAAATAGCTCAGCCCTTGGCACACTTCGCGCATAATATTTTTCACTGTATCAAGGGGCAAACCTGCTTCGACGTGATCGAGCGCTTTACTAATGGGGTCGCCTAAAAGCTCGAGCACAATGCACAAATGCGACGATGAGCGGCGCTTTTTATCATCAAAGGTCATCACGGCGAATTGGTCGACCAGACGGCAAACTTGCGGGGGTAGATCTGGTTTCGCCGATAATTCTTTTAAAATGCTCAGTTCGTTATCGTAGTGTTCCTGGTAGAGCTTTCCGCGGCGGAAAATCTTAGCCGCGTATTCAAAATTTGTTTCAAGGCTTTGTACGCGCCACACATCACAGAATGCACCGCGGCCGATTTTGGAGCAAACCGAATATCTGTTGTTGAGGATGTCGCCGGGCGAAACTTTGCAGGCGCGGCGGTTAACGTATTTTGTTGGAGCTGACATGGTGTTAAATTTTTATAATATCAATCTGTGATTTTATTCTTTAAATTGAAGTTTTTTTAAGTTGAGAAAACTCGTGAATTTTCAAGCTATGAAAAATGTTTTATTTGAAAAATAGAACCACACAAGACCTAATAAACAAATTAAAGATTCATGTTGTAAACAAATTATAAAATCTTGATGGGAAAATCTGGTATGATTTTTTGCGGGCGTAGAAAAAATAGATCGAAGAAAAAACGTGAAAGTTGTAAAAAAGAGAAACATAATAAATGTAATAAAAAAGGTGGATGTGAAAAAAATAAGAGCAAAAAATGCAAGAAAAAAGCGTATGTATTTATTGATAGTTGCGCTAAAAAAAGTATATATGAAAAATACAGCGATAACATCAATAAAAAATTACCTACGTTACTTGTCGCTAAAACATTAGACGAAACATCTTTATTGCACGATAATTATTTACATAATGATGTATTCTTGACTATTATGTATTATTTGAAAAACCCAGATTATGAATTATTAGAATGCGCCGAAAATGGTTTTAATTAAAACAATTGAAACGTGTTTTGATTAATTAAACTACTAAATGGTTACGGCTGATTTTATCAAAAATGCTGCTGTTGTTATCTTTTGCGGCGGTAGCGCATTTGCTGTATTTAGTGCTGGTTGTTTGCATGAACGAGGAGTTTTACTGGAAACAATAAAATATCCTATTCGCAGAGGATTAGAAATAGCAAAAAATGTAAATGATACAATTTGTTTAAATCTCATAGCTTTTGGAGGGATTTTACCTACAATTGGATTTCCTTTATTTATTCATTGCGGCTCATTTATAATAACACCTCCAGCGTTGTTTATCATCTACGTGTTTTACGGTTGGCCTCGTTAATAAGCTACCGCAATTTGCATATTTTTTGCCTTAAATTAAAAAAAATTGAAACACATATTCTTATATTAAATCTTGCTGTTTTCAAAAACATAATACCATGGTTCTTGCTGATTTTGTTATAGGCACTGGTGCTGCTATATTCGCATCAGGGTTTTTGATTTATACGGGCTGTATGACAGTGGAAATCAAAAACCCTGATGTAAGGGTAACTAACTTCATCAATAAAGGATCGGAATTAATGAAACGCAGTTATAACAATATTTTGATGCCTTTTCTAAAGAATGATTTTGTGCAGGTGTGTGTTCTCATACCACTAAGTATGAACCTTTTCATTATTTCATTCTTTGGCCCTATTCTTGGAGTTGTTTATCTTCTTGATCGTTCTGGACGATGCTAAAAATTTGTATATATTTTTGGTTTTATTTTTTGGTTTTATTTTTTGATCGTTATTGAAAAAAATTGACGTTGTGAATTTTTTTCACTGATGATCAAAAAATTGAAATGCGTTTTCATACATTAAAATTCAGTGATCTTCAAACACAACGATACACAACACCATGGTTCTCGCTGATTTTGTTAAGAATGCTTCTATTATTATATTCTCAACAAGCAGTACAGTTGCTGCATTTTATGCTTGTAAACTTCATGAAAAAGGAGTTTTATCAGAAACTCTATACAAACCGATTGAAAAAGCCACAGAATTAGTAAAATATTGTTATAATGATGTTTGTGTACCCTTTGTTAAATCTGATTTTGCTAAGTCTGTGGTTTTCCCTTCGTGTGAAGCTTTGGCTGTGTTTTATGCTGGCAGATTATATGAAAAAGGTGTTTTATTTGAAATGTTGTTAACGCCAATTATACCAGTGATAAAAATACCTGTATGTATTGCGAATGTTCTGGTTGTATTAGGTATTAACGAATCTATTGCTTGCCTTATTTCGGTTTCTCTTACTATCTCATGTATATCTGATATTCATCGCTTTATTGACATTATGTTTTTATAAAGGCGGAAAATATAATTTTTAGATTCTGCGTTTATTTTTTTTTGTAAATTTATTGAGGTTTGTTTTGAGTGTTTTGTTTTTTACTGTATTAAAAAAACAATTGACTGCGTGTTTTGTTTTTTGCCATGGCAAAAAACAATTGAACCACGTTATCTTAGAATAAAAAACCTACGCATTAATTATAATTTGTCTCGTGTGATGTCTCTTGTTGTTCTTGGAATTGTATTTATTGGCAGTTCTTGCGTATTGTGCAAAGCAGCATTTAATTTTGGTAGAAAATATGATGACGATAAGTACCATTATGTAACAAACAAGAATCTTTCGATTGCTATTGACTTTAGTAAACACGTCTACACTGTAGTGCATTCAGGGGGATATTTAATCTTTTATCCTAGTGTTTTTGTTTACGCGATGATTAGATTGTATGGGTTATTCATGTAAATTTACATGAATTTGGTGTTTATTTTTTCGTATTTTTTTGAGTTTAATTAATCGCAAAAACAAATGAATTACATATTTTTAAGAACAAATACACTTATGTCAGATATACAGATTTGTGAAAAGAAATCGAAAACAGAAGAACCTGATAATGAATGGATTAACATGAAAGGTAAAACCTTGTTATGGTATGCAACATATCACGCAAATTTTGAAGTAGTTGAATATTTAGTAAAACATAAACAAAATATTGATTTTAGTTCAGCAGATGAGTCTACGCAGCTATGTATTTCAATTCGCAATAAAAATGGAAATGCTATAGCAATCCTAAGCAGTGGTTACTTGCAATCTAACTATAAAGAATATCACGATATGCAGGGTTACACGAAATTGTGTGAAACGTATACCAATTATAATGATTTTGTTGGTGATTTGTTTGATGATGCCGAATTGCGGAGCAAGGGACTTGTGCGATTAATTTGTGGACCCCGTATTGATCCCGGATCTAGATCAATTGCTTGTTTTAATCAAGGAAATTATGGAACTTTGAGTAACGCATGTTTTCATAATTTTACGTCACAAATGATATTCGGACATTTATTAAAAAATATTTACTATAATTATGAACGCTATGAAGAAAAAACACCATTAAATCAAGCATTATTCGATAATAACACAAGAATAGCTAAATTATTGTTACAAAATGGAGCAAAACCATGCACTGAATTTTGTCGCGAACAAAACCTAGGTCTATATTATGCAATTTATCATTTAAACGTTGAATTGGTTGCTTCTTTATTGAGTTTTGGCGCAAAAATAGATGAATCGTGCGAAGATTTAATTGAATGGTTTAAAAGGTATTATGGTGGAATCACCACTAATGTTGTTAAAATCGATAAATTGCTTAATTATTACAAAGATATTAGGGTAAAAATAGCGGTATTGGCGTTATTCCGCGAATTCGACGAAGATAATCTATTATCTAAGGATTATTTGCCCAGAGATATGTTTCGTATCATATGCAACCAATTATTAAACCCAGATGATGAATATTTGGAACATAAGAAAAAAACTGCTCAGGTTGGATTTTTATCGTGGGTTGGATCTTTCTTTTGGTGAAATTTGGTTGGATTTTTATCATTTTTTTACAAATTAAAATATTGTTTGTAAAAAATAATAAAATTGAAACATATATTTTCATAATAATAACACTATGCATAACATGAACACATGCGGGAAAAAATCAAAAATGGAAGAATCATCGAAAACATGGATCGATATGGAAGATCAAACTTTATTATGGTATGCAGCATATTACGCGAATTTTGAAGTTGTGCAATATTTAGTAACAAATCGCGAAAATCGCGTATTAGAGGACTATGAAAAGAAAACACCATTATGCAAAGCAATACGAAAACGAAATAATAATGCTATAGATATTTTAAATGGAAATGAAATAGGAGATTATTACCAACAAAATGAATTTGCAGAAAATAGCGAAATAGAGAATACAAAACAGAACGTAAAAAACAATATAACAAAATATATAATGGAATATGCAACAGAAGATGTTCTAGATGTAATAGAAACATATTCGTCAAAATCATATTCACATTTGATAAAACCTAAATCTTCTTATTGTATATCGCGAGAAAAATTATTGCATGGGATATTAAATAGAAGACCATCATATTGTTTCAATAATGGCTACCACGGAAGTAATTATATTTTATGCGGATCAGATACCGCGTATAGTTCTATTATTATAAATTTGAATTTAAATAGCCTTGTGTTTGAAGAAAATACACCTTTGAATCAGGCGTTATTTGATAACAACGAAGAAATTGCTTCTCTATTAATTAAAAATGGGGCTAATACAAACATACCTATTAGAAACCATTGTTGTAACGGTTTATTTTATGCAATTTATCATAAAAATTATAACCTAGTTCATTTATTATTAAAACATGGCGCTGAAATAGGTAATATATGCATAAACCTTGCTACATTTGTGAAAAATCAACAAAATCCTTGTTCTGATTCTGATTCTGATTCTGATTCTGATTCCGATTCTGATTCTGATTCTGATTCTGATTCTGATTCCGATTCTGATTCTGATTCTGATTTAGCTAAATACAAAAAACAAGAAAGAATTGACAAATTGACTAAATATTTTAAGTACAAGGATGAAGAATCAAAAGCCAACAAAATATCGAAGCTTATAAAATATTATCAAAATATTAGAAGAAAGACAGTACTCTTAGCGCTATTCCGTGAATTTGGCGCAGATAGTCTGGTATCTAAAGATTATTTGCCCAGAGATATGTTTCGCGAAATTATGGGCTTTATTATTAACCCAGATGATGAATTTTTAGATTACGAAGAAAAACCTGCTCAGGTTGGATTTTTATCGTGGGTGAAATCTTTCTTCTGGTGAGATCTGGTTGGATTTTTATTATTTTTTTATACTTAACGTAAATATCACCTGCTGAAAAAAATGAATCATATATTTTTAATTACAAAAACTTCAGTATGAATCAGAACAACACAGAACACAAGACTACTGATGAACTGTGTGATAATATTTCCAACGAATCTGATATGCTTTTGTCTCGTTTATCTGGCATAATGGGATATGATAAGAAGAAGCAAAAAAACACTGAACTTATTGAAAATAAAAATGCAACAGATTATATAAATACAGAAGGAAATACCATGTTATGGTATGCTGTTTATCATGGAAATGAAGAAGCGGTTCACAGCTTACTGAAAAATAAACGAAATTATAAATTTATACATCCTAATTCTTCAATTTATTTCTATATCAGAATAGGCGAGACGTTAATGTTGAATACGGCACTAGAATCTCAATGCACAATTTATTCAGATATTTTCATGAATGATGTAACTGAAAATGGAGAAATTGAAAGTTATTGCGATCGTATGCCCGAAAATCGCTGCCCTAAGCGAGGTTATGGTATCTATAAAGCTGCAAGATCTAAAAAACGTTTTAATTCAGGGAATTGTTTTGATTTAATTACCACTACAACCTCCGGAAATATGCTCAAATTACCATATAACCAAAGTTTTGAATATAAAGAAAACAATCCATTGAATCAAGCTTTGCATGATAATAACGAAAAAATTGCAGAACTGCTTTTAAAAGCAGGAACGGATCCAAATCTTAAAATTAAAGGTATCACTTGTAATGGCTTAATTTATTCAATTTGTCATGGAAATCATAAATTAGTTTCGATGTTATTGCGTCACGGAGCAACGATTGACGAACGTTATTTTCAACTTGTTGGGATTTTAGAATCAAAAAACCCAACAATTGAAGGATGCACATGCATACACCAAAGAGACTACGTGAAAACGAAAAAAGCGCTTGAATATTACGCAATGATTAGGAAAAAAATGTTGATTATCGGATGTGATCGAGAATTGATGGAATCTAGTCTTTTTAACAGAGACTACTTACCAAATGATATATTTCTCGTGATTATGAGTCTTGTTCTTGACCCAGATGATGAATTATTGGGCAATGGAAAAAAACCCGAAATTGGGTTTTTCGCATGGTTGAAATCTTTCTTCCTTTAAATATTGGTTGGGTTTTTATTATTTTTTGACGCATAGTCTACATGATTCACCACACGTGTTATGTACGCTACGCGTCAAAAAACTGAATCGTATACTTTTAATATAAAATCTACGACTAAAAATGCACTATTCATTAATATTGGCTTGTTTACTTAATTTCCTCGCATTAATCTGTTATTTATGCGCAGCAGTGTTTGATGTTGCCGTTAATTCGGTCAATTACTGCAGAAACGCCGACTATCGCGAATGTTTGCGAGAAATCGGAGGAAGAGCAGTTAGTTTTGCGAATATTGTTGAAACAATAGTTGTTGTTGCTTTATGGATGATACGTGAAGCTTTTGCTATTTTATGGTTGACTATTGTGCAATTTGCATCCGGCGTCACACACGGCGATAAAGTTAAACAGGATGAAAGACTTACAACGAGAGTTTTACATAAGCAAAAAATTGAATAACATTTTTTTGATTAAAACTTTTTAATCCTATTTTTTGATTAAAAGTTTTATCGTATTTTTTGGTAAAACGTTCAATCATATCTTTGATTAAAAAGTTTTATCGTATTTTTTTATGTTGCTACGCAACATAAAAAAATACGGTTTTTTGGGGCTTTGCCCCAAAAAACAAAAAAAACAATTGATTCGTACTTTTCTTTGATTAACCCAAGCGAAACTGAAGAAAATGAATCACGAATTTTGCTTTAAATTGTTCAACAATGGTTTATTCACCCAATTTGTTCTTGCAACTGCATCATTCTTTATCGGTTACAGAAGCTGCTTAATGATCGAAAAAAATGACGCCAAAGAACTGATCCCTATGCCAATGCGAAATTTTACTGCAAAAACGTTAGCATATACCCCTTATTTGCTGATGTTATCGAAACATACTATCGTTTCCGGCGCAAACTACACACTTACCAAATTTTTAACTGCAGGCTGGTTTTTATTTGTATACGCGCCGACCATGTCGTATACCAAATTCAAAGCATTATTCGGCTATTAATGCTTTGAATTTGGTATTAAAATGATAAAATTCATATTTTTTTGAAAGATGGCTGTATGCTCAAAAAATTGAATCATATCGTTTTAATATCAAATCTTCTATTCGAAGCCACTTTGTTACCAAGCTATTTAAACTATTGCACTTAACTAAGCATAAAGCCATGTCAAACTTAAAGTTAACCCTTAATTGCATTTGCCTTTTTAACACCGAAACTCAAATTATTGAACGTATTGAGGTCATTTCGGGTGGAAGTTTACCAGCTGCAAAATTACCAGCTACAGAATCGCCTATTCCAAAAATTGATCAAAAATCGAGCGATGAAAATCAGCTTTTGAAAAATATTTGTAAAGTGTTTACAAAAGAAGATATGAATAGGAAATTACGTGAAATTATCGAAAATACTGGAGATATTGATTTAATTAAATGTTTATTAGAATTAGGCGCTGATCCTTATGCTTTATCTGGTGTTTTAAAAAAAACTCCATTATATTATGCCTTGAATGATGAACGATATGATGTTGCCGAGTTTCTCATCAAAAATGGCGTGGATGTGAATAAAGTAATTAATGACGAGCAAATTATTTTCGATTTGATTAGACGCAACTACATCGAACAATTGAAATTCTTATTGAAAAATGGGATGGATTTAAATGTTTCATCAGAAGACCGCGATAAAATTGTTCCTATTGGATTGGCTGCTTTTTTAGGAAAATTGGATATTGTAAAATTGTTTGTTGAGCATAAGGCTGATATTAATAAATGCAATCACTATAATCAATCTCCGTTATATTTATCCATGGCTAATAAACACTACGATATCATGAAATTTTTAATTCGATCTGGAGCTAATATTAATGCCGAGATGCATGATGCTCTTATTGGATCGAAAATTACACCTCTTGGTTTTGCTGTCATTAATGGAAATTATAAAATGGCAAAATTTTTGTTGAAAAATGGCGCGACTGATACTGGAGACTGTCGTCCATTATCTGAAATGTTTGTTATCTATTTTATCGAAAAAATCAAAGGACAAATCGCCGAAAAAGAATCGAAAAAAACCGCGGAAACGCCAGTTTCAATCCCTGAAAAAAATGTTGTTTTAATCCCTGAAAAAAATGTTGTTTTAGAAACGCAAGCTGTTGTTTTAGAAACCAAAACTGAACAAAAAACCCCCGAACCGGCTACAACTGAAAATAAATCATCTTCGCTCTGTGTTGACCATTATATTAAAACTGTTATTCCAATTAATGGGAAGGATTTCCCATATAAAGGCAAAATTAGTGATATTTCCGAGTTTATTAAAACCATGAGAGAAGTCACTCATTAAAAACGAGAAACTTACATAGAACTAGGTTTCAATTTTATTTTTTTTAAACTCTGCGGGGGTTTTTGGGGATTTGCTCCAAAGACAAAACAATTGAATCCTATTGTTTTAATATTAAAACTTCTATTCAAAGAGCTAATACCTATTATAAAATCTTATCATGACTGAGGAAATCAACGGAAAGCATCAAATCTCTATTAATTTTGAATTTGATTCACAAACAGGAACTGTCAGAATTATCAATTTCGCTTCTACGTTTGAAAAAAATGTTGATCCACCTACCGATCAGGCAAATACACAAATTATTGATCAACAAACTGAACAAGTTAACCAAACTCAACAAGTTGACCAAACTGAACAAGTTGAACAAGTTGAACAAAATCCTAACACACAAGAAATTATTGAACAATTACGCACTGAAAATTCACTTTTTAAAAAAATTCATGAATTGCTCCCAAAAACTTTTGTTTCACAAAAATTGTGCGAAGTTATTGGAAAAAATGGTGGCGATATCAAATTTGTCGAATTTTTATTGAAGTTGGGAGCCGATCCTTATTATGGTGAAAGCCGGACTCAAACTCCATTATATTGTGCATTGAAGAATGAATGGTATGATGTTGCCGAGTTGCTCATCAAAAATTACGTTGATGTGAATAAAATAATTGGCAACGAGCCAATTATTTTTGATTTAATCCGCAACAATCACATTAAACAATTAAAATTTTTATTGAAATTTGGTTTGGATTTGGATATTTCATCTAAGTGGTACCCCTATAATGTTCCTGTAGGATGGGCAGCTTATTATGGACATATGAGTATTGTTGAATTTCTTGTAACAAATAGAGCAAATATTAATAAATGCAGCGGAATCAATCAATCTCCATTATATATTGCAGCGGATAAACAACACTATAAAATTGCAGAATATTTAATTAAAAATGGCGCAAATGTCAATATTGAACAAAGTAGTGATGTTCCGTCAAAACGTACACCTACCGCCATCTATATTGCTTCATATAATGAAGATGAGGAAATGACGAAATTATTGCTGGAAAATGGGGCAGAATATAAATACATCTTGGAAACTAAGCATCGACAATTTATCGAAAGTGTCAAAGAAAAACTTGATGAAGAAAAGAAAAAATATGTGGAAACACAAATCGTTCAGATGGAAAAATCAACCAGTGCCAACGCTGAAATTGAACAAAAAACTTCTGAGCCAGCCGCAACTGAAAATAAATCATCTTCACTCCCCGTCGACCAGTATATTAAAACTGTTATCCCAATTAACGGGAAGAGTTTCCCATATGAAGGCAAAATTAGTGATATTTCCGAGTTTATTAAAACCATGAGAAGTGTTACCTATTAAAAACGAGAAACTTACGCAGAACTAGGTTTCAATTTTATTTTTTTTAAACTCTAAAAACCTTCTGGAGTTTTTAGAATTTAAAAAAAATAAAATTGAAACCTAGTTCTTTACAAACATACCTATGGATACATCATATATATCCGATTTGATTGCAGCTATATGCAATGGCGATTACAGTTTATGCGAAACTTTGCTAACGCAAGAAATTGATCCTAACACATCTTATGACAACGCATTTCCGTTAGAATGGGCCTTATATAGCGGATATAAAAATATCGCGAGATTATTAATAAAACACGGGGCTTATAAATATAATATAGTAACTTTTTTGCAAATTTTAGAAAAAAATGATAAATTTATTGATGATTTCCTTGATGTTGGCATCGATATCAACGCGGAAATTGATGGGAAGAACCTGTTATCTGAAGCTATTATGCAAAATCGTGTTTATATTATTGAATTACTATTAAAAAATGGCGCCGATCCAAATAATATATCTTGTATTAAACATACTTTATTATATCTTGCATATGTATCGAATTATAAATATGAAATTATTACATTATTATTTAAATATAATATAAATGTTAATTCGCGTAATAATAAGCTTCAAACCATATTGCATGAATTATGTATTCATAATGCATCGTATCGTGAAACTCAAATTGAAAATTTAATACGAAATCATAATGCAGATGTTAATGCCATAGATAATAAAGGAAATACACCATTAATATACGCAGTAAAGAAGTATAGTAAATATGCTATAAAAATATTATTAAAGTATGGAGCTAATTGTAATATAATTAATAGAAATGGTACAACGGCATTATTAAAAGTATGTAAAAAACCCAACAGCGCTACTATTTCCATAACTAAGAAGCTATTAATAAATGGGGCAGATCCCTGTATAGCAAATAATAACTCGCGGTCGCCTTTACATATATTGGTTGAAAACAGGAATAATAAAGACCTAATTAAATTGTTATTAGATTATGGAGCAAATATTGATGCCGCTGATATAAACGGCGATACACCATTACATCTGAATTTAATGGGTGTAGGCTATTATACTAAATTATTGTTAGATAATAATGCCAATATTGATATTGTTAATAATGATGGCAAAAAACCAATGCATATCGCAATAACAAAACGTCTTACAACTGATATATATTATATATATGATATAATCAAAAGAAAAATAAACACGGCGCATTTTGTGTGTATGGTGCGGGAATTTGATGATACATCCGTTTTTCATGGTGATTATTTATGCTTGGATTTATTTAAGGTTATTTTGCGTTTTATTTGATGGGCGGTATATAATTGCGTTTTTTTTCGCCTTTTTCTAGCGCCAAAAAAATTGACGTTGTGTCTTTTTTTTGCTTTCTTCTAACGCCAAAAAAATTGAATTGCATTGTTTTAATATCAAATCTTCTATCTGAAGCTATTAAATCTATCGTAAAATCTTATTATGTCTGGGGAAACTGGAGAAAAACGCATCAATATTAATATCGCTATCGAATTTAACCCGCAAACTGGATTTGTCAAACTTGTTGATTGGGGTTCTGCATCTAAACAAGTTGAACAAGTTGAACAA
>JACCDM011130856.1_pt1 | contig 41641 bp, 44 predicted proteins | sample 7445851 | NCBI WGS metagenome assembly JACCDM01 (sample SAMN15323438, study PRJNA562643) | freshwater metagenome | isolation source: river surface water | place: USA:Blue River Watershed | collected 2017-08-16
GCAGGTCCGGCTCGTAGCGAAACAGATGCAGGAGAAAATGTGAAAGGCGGCACAGGTTTCGGCGTGCGCTTTCTCATTGATTGGATAGTGTCTCTCTCATGAACATTACTCCGCACGAGTATGCAGAAAGTTTTATCCCTGAGGATTCAATCAAAACTGCGGCCAGAGCTCGCGGCATTGAAATCGGCACGAACGATGTTTCACCCGGTAATGGCGCATACCTACGTCACCTTGCCCAACTTCTCAGCGCGCAGTCAGTAGTAGAGATTGGAACTGGATCTGGTGTAGGTGCGCTTTGGCTACTCGAGGGAATGATTAAGAGCGGCACACTGACATCGATAGATGATGAGATGGAACACTCAAGCATTGCCAAACTTGCTTTGGCAGAAGCAGATATCGCAGCACCGCGTTTTCGTCTCATCACAAATTCGGTGATGGATGTGATGACCAAGTTGGCAGACCGTGCCTATGATTTAGTGGTATTTCGCCATAACCCTGAAGATTTAAGTTTTGCAATCTCCGAAGCGCATCGTATTTTGCGAAGCGGTGGAGTTTTTGTCATTGATAATTTCTTTGGTGGATCAAAAGTTCCAGATCCGGCCCAACGTGACCCCAAAACCATTGCACTGCGAGAAGCAGGCAAGGCAATCAAAGCAGATTCCGAGTCTTGGATGAGCGCATTGATTACAACCGGCGATGGACTTTTGCTGGCCACAAAACTTTAACAAAGGTTGAATATTTGCCGATGACTAATTGGAATGCCAATGACTAATTGGAATGAGAGCGGCCACCGTAGCGATGGCCCATGGTGGATAGCCCCCAGTAACAATGGATTGGGTAGATCCATACCTTTGCGCACGGCAATTCTGATTTCACTCGTGGTTGGCATTGTTGGTGGAGTATTTGGAGCATCTTCATCCGGTTCGCTCTTTGGGCGCAGCGCTAATTTAGTGAAGACCACATCCGCAGTAGAACGACCTGCTGGTTCTGTTGCAGAAATCGCACAACGTGTTCTCCCTTCTGTAGTTTCTATTGAAGCGCAATCGGGAAGCGGTGGCTCAACCGGTTCAGGATTTATCATCGATAGCACGGGATATATCTTGACCAATAACCATGTCATTGCCTCAGCTGTAATGAGCGGAGGCGACATTAGAGTCCGCCTGAACAGCGGCAATTCATATAGCGCACAGGTAATTGGCCGAGATAGTTCATATGACTTGGCGGTAATTAAGATTATTGCGCCGAATCTTAAAGCGCTGCAATTTGGAGATAGTGACAAAGTTGCTGTTGGCGATTCGGTAATTGCGATTGGCTCTCCCTTGGGTCTGTCTGGAACAGTAACTTTGGGAATTATTAGTGCAAAAGATCGTGCAGTCACTGCTGGCGAGAACGGCTCTGAAAACTCATTCATTAATGCGCTTCAAACTGATGCTGCAATCAACCCAGGTAACTCAGGTGGGCCATTAGTAAATGCGACAGGTGCTGTTATTGGTGTCAATTCCGCGATTGCATCTCTTGGTTCGAGCTTTGGAGGACAGTCTGGATCCATTGGTTTAGGTTTTGCGATTCCCATTAATCAAGCGCGCAAAACAGCTGATCAACTCATCAAAAATGGCCAAGCTACTTATCCCGTAATGGGAATTTCTGTAGATATGAATTACTCAGGTGATGGAGCCATGATTGCGAAATCAGCAAACGCCATCGTCGCAGGAGGTCCCGCACAAAAAGCTGGTCTCAAATCAGGCGATGTCATCACTGAAGTTGATGGAAGATCTGTCACTTCACCAGAAGAACTCATAGTTGCAATTCGCTCACATGAAGTCGGTGAAGAGATTGAGGTCACGTATAAGCGCGGCAGCTCAACTAAGACCGTTTCTCTCACTCTGACCGCATCGAAATAGCAGGATAAGGTAGAGCCACTATGTTCTTTGATTTTGGCGCTGGCGAGTTAATTGGCTTAGCCGTTCTTGCCATGATTCTGATTGGCCCTGAGCGCCTACCAAGCCTTGCTGTTGATGCTGCCAAATTTGTTAAGAAAGCGCGAGCCTTTGCGTCATCGGCTACCCAAGAAATAAAAACAAATCTTGGGCCAGGATTTGAAGATTTGTCGCCCACAGATCTCAATCCAAAAACTTTCCTTAAGAAGCAACTAGGAAATGTTCTTGAAGACGACTATTCCTCCACGTTGAAGAGCTCTTCAGATATTAGATACGCAATCGATCCTGATTTGCTATGACCACTCTTGAGTTAGTCAACGCTGCTCTTGCTACTGTGCAAGATCCTGAACTACACAGAGCGCTACCAGAACTTGGGATGGTCAAATCTGCAGAAGTAAAGGGCGGCATTGCAGTTTTAGAAATTTTATTGACAATCTCCGGCTGTCCAATGAAAGATAGATTGCAGCGCGATATTGAAGCTGCCGTAGGATCAGTTGAAGGAATCTCTGGAGTTGAAATTACCTTTGGTGTAATGGATGAAGAGCAGCGTGCCAATATCAAGAAGTTACTTCGCAATGGCCGCGAAAGTTTTATCTCATTTGCTCAAAAGGACTCACTTACTCGAGTCATTGGAGTTGCTTCGGGTAAAGGCGGAGTCGGAAAATCATCACTGACCGTTAATCTTGCTGTTGCATCTGCACAACGTGGACTCCGTGTGGGTATTTTGGATGCCGATGTCTACGGACATTCCATTCCGCGTCTCATGAATCTCATCGGTCAACGTCCAACCGCGATTGATCAGATGTTTATTCCGCTGGAATCTTTTGGGGTCAAAGTTGTCTCCATGGAAATGTTCAAGCCAGAACGCTCCGATGCCATTGCCTATCGCGGCCCATTGCTTCACAGGGTCCTTGAGCAGTTGCTTTCTGATGCGTATTGGGGAGATCTCGATCTTCTCTACATAGACCTACCACCTGGCACCGGAGACTTAGCTATCTCCCTAGGCCAACTCGTTCCTTCGTCAGAGATTGTTGTTATCACTACCCCTCAGGTTGCAGCGGCGGAAGTTGCCGAGCGCGCTGGAAGAATTGCTCATCAAATTCACCAACGAGTCATTGGTGTTATCGAGAATATGTCTGCCTATCCATGCGCCAAGTGCGGAGAACTCACATCGCTCTTTGGCGAAGGCGGCGGTGAAGAAACTGCGAAGCGCCTCGCACAATTGATTGGTGCTGATGTACCACTACTCGGGAAAGTTCCTTTTAGTCCTGATTTGCGACATGGTGGCGATTCTGGCGCACCTGTTGTGGTTTCATCTCCAGAGAGCGCAAGTGCAAAAGCAATAGAGGAGATTATTTCAAAACTTATTGTGCGTGAAAAATCGCTACTTGGTGTCCGTCTCGGGCTTGCGTAACTCTTCTAATATTTCTTTTGCTACATCTGAAAGTTCATTTCGTAAGTAATCTCGAGTAGCAACATCACCGAGCGCAATTCGCAAGCTCGCCAATTCGCGGGTGAGGTATTCAGTATCTGCGATGCTGCGTGCATTTTGTGCACGATCTTCATTGAGGGAAATTCGATCTCGGTCCGCTTGGCGATTTTGGGCGAGCAGAATGAGAGGAGCTGCATATGAAGCTTGCAAGGAGAGAATCAGCGTTAAAAAGATAAATGGGTATTCATCAAAACGAAGTGATGTCGGAGCCAAGGTATTCCAAATCACCCAGCCGAAGACAAAGCAAGTCATGTAAACAAGAAAACGAGCAGTACCTAAAAACCGAGCAAAGCGTTCAGAAAGTCGACCAAATGTTTCTGGGTCATAATTTGCGCGCAGCGAACGGCGCGTTTCACGAGGTGTGTCTAGACGATAGTTACGAGCCATCTTTAGACCTCCTTTGCAAAATTAGTATCAATGCCTTCTAGCGCTGCCGAAGTAGCCGTCGCATCTCGATGATCATGGCGCCAGTTTTCAGGCAACAAGTGATCGAGCACGTCATCGACAGTGACAGCGCCAAGTAGGCGATCATTGGCATCGATGACGGGGAGTGAAAGCAAGTTGTAACTAGCTAAGTATGACGAAACCACATGTAAGGATGCGTCGGGATTTACGCCCTTGTTATTTGTATCAACGATAGAACCAAGCAGGGTCGCTGGGGGCTCGCGCAGTAATCGCTGATAATGGACCATTCCAATAAATCGCCCAGTCGGTGTTTCCAGCGGTTGTCTGGTGATAAATATCTGGGAAGCCAGAGCTGGCGAGATTTCGCTCTGCCTAACTGCTGCAAGCGCATCGGCAACCGTGTAGTCGGCAGACATAATGATGGGTTCTGTCGTCATCATTCCACCGGCAGAGTAATCCTCGTATGTCATTAAGCGGATCACATCTTCAGCGTCTTCAGGATCCATCAATTCAATAAGTTCTTGCGCTCTTTCTTCGCCAATTTCGCGAAGTAAGTCAGCGGCATCATCAGGATCCATCTCTTCCAAAACATCCGCCGCGCGCTCGCCTTCAAGTTCGGCAAGCAGAGATACTCGCTCTGTTTCATCCATCTCTTCTAAAACGTCAGCGAGTCTTTCATCATCAAGCGCGCGCGCCACCTCAAGACGTCGTTTGGGAGCCAAATCTTGAATAACTGCGGCTAAATCTGCAGCGCGTAAATTTCCAATGGTTGAAAGAAGATTTGAAACGCCTTGATTACTTTCATGCTGAGTAAATCCAGTCACTTCTTCCCACGTCACAGTTGATGTTGCACCTTTGCGTCGCAGACCTCGACCTTTGCGCATAATGTGAACTCGGGTGATGAGCCAATCACCAGTGCGATTCTGCTCCATCGCCATATCTTCAACAAGAACCTGCTCGCTATCCTCAATCAGTGTCACTGAGCGATCGAGTAAATCGCCAAGAACAAGCGTTTCACCAGCACGTGTCTCAAACCGCCTCATATTGAGTAAACCAGTGATGACGACTGCACCTGCTTCAATGGAAGTCACGCGAGTGATGGGAACAAATACCCGACGACGTAGCGGAACTTCTACAACTAGTCCAAGAATTCTTGGTGGTTGATTATTAGAGCGCAGGGTCGCGACAGCATCGCGCACCTTGCCGACGGGATCACCATTAGGGTCAAAGACTGCTGTTCCTGCAAGGCGGGCGAGAAATATACGATTGCTGTTATTTCCGCTCATGGGATAAGAGTAACGCGTGCTCTATCGGCTAGGTTTGCCTAATGTCTGCAACACCGCGCACTCAGTCAGCAAGTGAGCACACCGCCCTTCCTGCAAGGCCTGACCTCATTCGCTTAATTATTGGAATTTTCGGAGTGGGTTCATCCGGCCCACTGATTGCCATGAGTGCAATGCCAGTCCCAACTCTTATTTTCTGGAGAAATTTGGGTGGTTCACTTATCACTCTGCCTTTTGCACTTCGTCATAAAGTTGATCGATTCGGTGCACAGTGGGCTATTTTCGCGGGCTTCTTACTATCCCTTCACTTCATGGGATTCTTCGTAGCGATGCGAATGACCAGCGTTGCTGCCGGAACAGCGATAGCAGCTCTACAGCCCATATTTGCAGCTCTCTATCTTCGAATCAGAGGTGGTTATATTCCTGGCAAAGCTTGGCTAGGAATGCTTTTAAGTTTTATCGGCGTATTGGTGGTGACCGGTATTGATATTCAGTTAGATCGCAAATCCTTTCTTGGCGATTTAGCGGCACTGGTTTCGGGAGCTCTAGCAGCTAGTTACATGTTGGTGGGTTCGCACGCACAAAAAACTTTACAGACCACCACCTATACCTCAATCTGCTATCTCACTTGTGCGCTCACGGCGCTTCCAATTACCCTTATTGCTGGATACGAACTCTTCTCATTTGCTGCAAGAGAGTGGTTAATTTTGGCTGGCCTCATTGTTGGCGCACAGCTATTGGGTCATACCATGTTTAACCTAACGCTAAAGAGAGTTTCCCCTGCGGTGGTCTCACTCATTGTCTTCTTCGAAGTGCCAGTTGCAGCGTTTTTAGCTTCAATTTTTGGAGTGGGAAAACAACCTCCAGCAAGTATTTATCTGGGTGTTCTACTAATTCTGATTGGCTGTATATTTTTTGTATCCAGGACTAAATCTGAGAATGTGATGACCGTTGAATGATTGATTTACATACGCACACTACTGCTAGCGATGGAACAGATACTCCATTTGCGCTGGTGAAGAAAGCGCTGGCTGCAGGAGTTACAACCCTTGGAATTACCGATCATGACTCCACTGCAGGGTGGAGCGAAGCAGTAAGTGCCTTACAGCCTCAAATTCAATTAGCGCTGGGGGCTGAAGTTTCATGCCTTACTCCAGATGGAATCAGCGTACATATGCTGGGTCTGCTCTTTGATGGTGACAATGTAAAGATGCAGGAAATGCTCTCTGATTCTCGGGATACAAGACTTCCTCGCATGCGCAAAATGGTGGCGCTGCTGCAGGCGGATGGTTTTGATATTTCTCTCGATGATGTCTATAAAGCAGCTCCCGGGCAGGCAACAATCGGAAGGCCACATCTCGCCGATGCATTAGTTGCCAAGCAGATTGTTGCCTCACGCGATGAAGCATTTACCGATTTACTTCATAATGAATCAAAGTATTACGTTACTCATGCTGCACCAACTCCCGCCGATGCCATCGCCACAATCAAGAGCGCCGGGGGAGTCGCGGTCATCGCACATCCATTTGCATCAAGACGCGGGCAAATATTAACGGCGGAGACATTTCAAGAGTTAGTGGCCGCTGGACTAGATGGCATAGAGGTGCACCATCGCGATCAAAATGAAACTGAGCAGAGCGTGCTCATCTCAATCGCACGAGAATTAAATCTTGTTATTACCGGAGCAAGTGATTATCACGGCACCGGCAAATTAAATTCCCTGGCAGAAAACTCCACTCATCCTGCAGAATGGGAAGCCTTAGAAGCTCGCGCAAACGCACGAAGGGTTGTAAAGCTATGAATTCCACTGGTGCACTTACCTTTGCCGCTCAAGCCTTTGTGACGCTCTTTGTCATCATGGATCCACCTGGCGCTACACCAATCTTTCTTGGATTGGTAAAAGATCGATCGCCTCGCGAACGCATAAAACTTGCCTGGCAAGCTGCTGCCGTGTCGCTCTTTGTTATTGCAACTTTTGCGATTTTCGGCCAGCTCATTCTCGATTACATGCATGTTTCTATCGAAGCGCTACAAGCTGCAGGTGGGCTATTGCTGCTCTACGTTGCGTTGCAACTGCTTACGGGGGCATCAAAGAGCGGTTCCGAAAGCCAGAGCGAAAATATCGGGATGGTTCCACTTGGAACTCCACTTTTAGCTGGACCTGGCGCAATCGTTGCCACGATGATTTATGTGCAGCAAGCTGACACCAATGCGCAGATCCTTGGTTTAGCGCTTGCAATTGTTGCGGTCCACCTCATTATTGGAACCGTACTTATGGCATCCACCAAGATTGTGAAAGTCATTAAGGAATCTGGAGTCACATTGCTGGCAAGTATCGCTGGACTTTTGTTGGCAGCGATTGCCGTTCAAATGTTGGCTAACGCAATCAAAGCTTTTACTGTTAGCTAGAAATTCTTTTAGTTCGCACTCTTTCGCGCTTTTGGCGTGGTGCGCCCTCGGCTTTTTCCGGGGGGCTCTTTTTAACATTATCAGGTACTGAACGCGCCTTAACCACTCGCCCAGTTGAACCTGCTGGAATATTGAGCATCTCGTAAAGATGTTCGGAAGAAGAGTAGGTTTCTAAAGGTTCAGGTAGCCCTAAAGCAAGGGCAGTATCAATCATTTTCCAACGTGCGAGCTCATCCCAATCAACGAATGTCACAGCGATTCCATGTGCGCCGGCACGTGCAGTGCGTCCTATGCGGTGCACATAAGTTTTTTCATCTTCGGGACATTGGAAATTAACGACGTGAGTAATTCCGTCAATATCAATTCCCCGAGCTGCCACATCGGTGGCTATCAATACATCTGATTTTCCTGCTTTAAAGTCATTGAGCGCTTTTTCTCGAGCGGATTGTCCTAAATCTCCATGAATTGTGGCGGCGCGAAAACCACGTTCCACCAAGTCATCGGAAGTCTTTTGGGCTGTGCGTTTGGTTCGGCAGAAGACGATTGTGGGTCCCCGACCTTCGGCTTGCAAAATTCTTGCCAACATCTCAACTTTATCCATGGCATGTGCGCGCACTACATGTTGTTCGATGCGGGAAACGACAGCACCTTCATCTTCATTATCTTGAGTTCGAATATGTACTGGTTGATTCATAAAGCGACGTGCCAGCGCGATGATGTCACCTGGCATAGTTGCAGAAAAGAGCATGGTTTGTTTTCGGGCTGGTGTACTGGTGAAAATCTTTTCAACATCGGGCAAGAATCCCAAGTCAAGCATTTCATCTGCTTCATCTAAAACTACTCGTGAAACGCGCTTTAAACGAAGTTGGCCTTGGCGATAAAGATCAAGTAATCGACCAGGAGTACCAACCACAATTTCAACGCCAGCTTGTAGAGCTTCAATTTGTGGCTCGAAGGCGCGACCTCCGTAAACAGCAAGAGTGCGGATACCGCGATTAGTTGATAGCTCTTCAATATCTTTGGTGACTTGTATGCAAAGTTCACGAGTCGGAACAACAATCAAAACTTGTGGATCACCTTGATGAGCCAACTCTTCCCAATCGGAATCCTGGGGTGCAATCACGCGTTCAATAACTGGGATTCCAAATGCCAGAGTCTTTCCGGTGCCAGTTTTTGCCTGGCCAATCACATCGCCATCAGCGAGAGCAATCGGCATTACCTGTTCTTGAATCGGAAAGGGATTTGTAAAGCCGTGTTCGTTGAGTGCGGCAATTGTTTCCTGGCGAAGAGGAAGGTCTGCGAAGGTCAGGCTCACTTACACAACGCCGAAACCGACGCGACGTTCAGTTGGCTCGCCGATTTCGACATAGCCAATCTTGTCTGCAGGAACGATGATTTCGTGTCCCTGAACATCTTGAAGAGCAAGGGGGGTTTGTGCGGAAAGTGCAGCAGTTACTGCAGCTTTGATGTCCGCAGGTGAGGAAGGGCAATCAAAGTTGAGTTCGCTTCCAACATTGGTGATTGAGATTCGAACCTTTGAAGCTTTTTCACTTTTCTTCGCGCTCATATCTCTATCTTATTCGCTAAGAGTCAGTACGAGGAAATCCAGATATACCTCGCCACATGAGATTTTCAACAAGATCCATCGCTTGTTGACGAGAAAGTTTGCTATCGCGCTCGAGCCAGTGCCGCGCCGTGACTTGTACATATCCAATGAGCCCCACGCCGAGCATCATCGCTGCCTCTTTTGGGAGTCCTGTGTCATTTGAGATAACCCCACTGACGGCGGCAGCGCAGTCATATGTCATCCGATTAAGACGTTCGCGCACTTGAGGCTCAACGTTCATATCGCTTTCAAAGAGCAGACGAAAAGCTTCTCCTTCATTTTCTATGAAATTGAAGTATGCCTCAATTGTGACATGTACACGTTTTTCATTATCAGGGGTAGATGAAATCGCCTTCTGAATTTCATAGACCAAGGAATCAATGTGTAAATCTAGAACAGCTAGGTAGAGATCTAATTTGGAAGGGAAGTGCTGATAGAGAACCGGCTTACTAACATTTGCGCGATCTGCAATTTCATCCATCGCTGCTGAGTGGTATCCGGCAGCAGTAAAGACTTCAAGCGCCGCCGCTAAAAGTATGGCGCGACGTTCATCACGTGGTAGCCGCGACTTATCTGAACGCGAACTATTTGCAGAAACTGATTCGGTACTCATTGCGCGCATCGTATAAGAATTCGCATCGAATGGCACAGTACGGCAGAATTACACGCATGAAGACCCCACCTCTTGTAACACCAGGTCCAGCGCTCACCGTTGATGAAGTTCGCAGATATAGCCGCCATTTGATTATTCCTGATGTAGCGATGGCAGGGCAGCAGCGGATGATGAACGCAAAAGTGCTCTGTGTAGGAGCGGGCGGATTAGGTTCTCCCGCGCTGATGTATTTGGCAGCTGCTGGAATAGGCACACTCGGAATCATCGAGTTCGACACAGTTGATGAATCAAATTTGCAACGACAAATTATTCATGGTCAGTCAGATATCGGTAAGAGCAAGGCAAAAAGCGCCCAAGAAAAAATTGCCGAAATTAATCCATTTGTAAATGTCATCTTGCACGAAACACGTCTTGATAACTCTAACGTTATGGAGATTTTTTCACAGTACGACATCATCGTTGACGGCACGGACAATTTTGCGACTCGCTATTTAGTTAACGATGCTTGCGTACTTCTCAAGAAACCATATGTGTGGGGATCTATTTATCGTTTTGATGGTCAGGCCAGTGTTTTCTGGGCTGAGTACGGACCGTGCTACCGCTGTCTCTACCCAGAGCCTCCGCCTCCAGGGATGGTTCCAAGTTGTGCAGAAGGTGGAGTCCTCGGAGTTTTATGCGCAACCATCGGTTCTATTCAAACTACAGAAACTATAAAAGTATTGACCGGAGTTGGCGAGCCATTAATTGGATCTTTGATGGTGTACGACGCACTTGAAATGACCTTCCGCAAAATTAAGGTTCGCAAAGACCCGAACTGCCCACTATGTAGCGAAAATCCGCGCCAGACTGAGCTGTTGCCAGACTATGAAGCTTTTTGTGGCGTCCTCTCTGATGCCGCAGCAGAGGCGAGTACCGGTTCGACTATTACTGTGCAAGAACTCAAGAATAAGATTGATGCAAAAGAAGACTATTACCTCATCGATGTTCGCGAACCAAGCGAGTTCGATATTGTCAGAATCCCAACTTCGCATCTTATTCCTAAGCAAGGTTTCATTGACGGTTCAGTTTTGGCAAGTTTGCCTCAGGATAAACCCATCATCCTTCATTGCAAGAGTGGTGTGCGATCAGCTGAATGTCTAGCAATCTTGAAAAACGCAGGTTTCTCTGATGCCACGCATGTATCAGGGGGCGTGGTTGCCTGGGCAAAGCAGAGTGATACTTCGCTTCCGGTGTATTGATGCGCGATAGTTACAAAGGTTTTCGCTCCTTATTGGTCCACGCTCATCCAGATGATGAAACGATCAACAATGGCGCAACAATGGCTATGTATGCAGCACTTGGCGCAGAAATCACTCTGGTTACTTGCACACGCGGTGAAGAAGGCGAAGTGCTCATTCCAGATTTGGCGCACCTGGCTGCAGGCGCTACCGATACGTTAGGCGAACATCGAGTCTCAGAGTTAGCAAACGCAATGCGGGAACTTGGAGTTCGTGATCACCGTTTCCTCGGAGCAGGAGTTCGTAACTATCGCGATAGCGGCATGATGGGAACTGAGCCCAATAATCGCCCTGATGTCTTTTGGCAAGCCGATATTGAAGAAGCGTCAGATTTTCTGGTGCAGATTATTGATGAGGTTAAACCACACATTCTCATTACTTACGATGAATTTGGTGGATATGGCCATCCTGACCATATCCAAGCCCACAGAGTTGCCATGCGCGCTGCCGAAAAATCAGAATGGGATATTCCCAAAATTTATTGGAACATCATGCCTATCTCAGTAATTCAACAAGGAATTGATGCCATGAAGGATATTGACTCCGACTTCTGGGGAGCGGAGAAAGCGGAAGATTTGCCATTTGCGAAAGATGATTCATTTGTACACGCTCTTATCGATGGAAACGAATATGTCGACTGCAAGATCAACGCAATGAAGGCACATGGAACTCAGATTGCAGTAGATGGTCCGTTCTTCGCACTCTCTAACAATGTCGGATTACAAGTGTGGGGAAATGAGTATTACACGCTGGTTAAAGGTGCCAAACATCCGCCTTTCAATGAAAAAGGCTACGAAACTGATCTCTTCGCGGGAGTTAGCGGAACAACCGAGTGAAGTTTCTTTACGCAATTGCTCTGGGTGCTGCGACCGCAGTCGGTGCAACCCTGATTCACCAGACGATACCTCCCTTTGGCGTGGCTCTAGCAATTATTACAACGCACGTTATGGTCTGGTGGATAGGTCGTTACACCGGTAAGCGTCGCTATCGTGTTTATGCACTTGCCGCATGGTTTGCAGTGATCCTTAGAGCAGGCTCATTTGGTACTGGCCAAGAACTACTTATTCAAGGAGATAGTTCCGGTAGCGCGCTCTTGACTTTGGGATTTCTTGCCGGCGTCATCGCGCTCTTTCGCAAAATCTAAAGTTACTTCCAACTCCAGGTTTGCCCGGTAGCTCCATCTTTAATCTCTAAACCAGCAGTTTCCAATTGGGCGCGAAGAAAATCACTCTGCGCCCAATTTTTGGCAGAGCGTGCTTGTGCACGCTCTTCAAGTAGCGCAACGAGTTCTGGAGTCAGCTCTTTAACTTGTTCCTTTCGGGCTAGATCAAGACCCAATACTTGGTCAGCAAAGAGAAAAATCGCTCGCTTATCAAGGGCGCCAATAGTTACCTCTTTTTCAATAGCACGTAACCTTTGCATTGCACGCGGAGTATCCAAATCTGTGGTTAGTGCATGGGCAATCTCTTGGTCGAATTTAATTTCTGAGGAATCACCCCAGGTACTCATCGCGGTGCGCCAACGCCGAAGAGTTGCATGAGCTGCTTCGAGGGATGCCCAACTTAAATCCATCTGAGATCTATATCGATTTTCAAGAAGGGAGAAACGTAGAGCTAGTGGATCAAGTCCTCGGTCGATGACATCCTGCAAAAGCACTACGTTGCCAGCGCTTTTAGACATCTTGCGACCTTCAAAGAGTAGATGTTCGCCATGAACCCAGGTATCGACAGTTTCAGTTGCTGTCATCGCATTGGATTGCGCACGTTCATTTTCATGATGTGGAAAGCGAAGATCGATTCCTCCAACATGCACGTGAACGTGCTTATCAAGCATGTTAATTGACATCACGCTGCATTCAATATGCCAACCCGGAAATCCTTTTCCCCAAGGAGAATCCCAAACCATTTGTGTGCGCGCACCTGCAACCTTCCATAAGGCCCAATCAGCGTGAAATTTCTTCCCACCATCGTCTGTGTATTCGTAGCGATGACCTGGTTTAAGTGAATCAAGACGATTGCCACTGATCGCTCCGTAATCGGAGCACGAGGTTGCATCGAAGTAAACAGAGCCGTCGCTTCCAACATAGGCGCTATTTTTTGCGATGAGATTCTCAATCGCTGCAATCATCTCGCTCATGTTTTCCGATGCTTTCGGGTAGAAATCTGCCGGAATTACATTAAGCCTAGCGAGATCGCCATGAAAGCGAGCTTCATATTTTCGAGCAATTTCAAATGGATCGGTTTGAGTACGTGCCGCCTCAGCCAACATTTTGTCGCCTTCGGTACCAACTTCCTGGAAATCATCAGCCATGTGCCCGACATCAGTAATATTTTGAATGAAGTGAACCTCTAATCCGGAGAGCGCGATAGTGCGTGAGATCAGATCTGCTAGAAGAAAAGTCCTCAAATTTCCTACATGTGCATCGCGATATACAGTTGGGCCACAGCAGTACATATTTACGACTCCGCCATCATGCGTTATCTCTTTGAGAGTTCGACTCATGGTGTCGTAGATTGACAGCACGCCAATCTTGTTATCGCGGCGGTTGAAGACTGGGATTACTCGCATGAGGGCGATATCTTCAGGATTAAAGGTAATCAACTCACCTCGACGATTGATTAACTCAGTCTCACTCTGTAAAACTCCGACGATATCCCGAAAGCCCCCATCGCTATCTCGCAGGCGCAAAGTGGCGCGCTTACCGAGGGCGCCGGCAATCTCGTCGCGAAATTGGCTCACATGAGAACAGTAATCGTGCAATGCTCGCCTTGCAGGGTTAGAATTACCGCCACGAGATTAAAAGCTGCAAACTGGAGGAATTTTCGTGACATATGTGATTGCCGAACCATGCGTTGATGTGAAAGACAAGTCCTGCCGCGAGGAATGTCCGGTGGATTGCATCTATGACGGCGCTCGTATGTTGTATATCCAGCCAGATGAATGCGTTGATTGCGGCGCCTGCGAACCTGTCTGCCCGGTAGAAGCGATTTATTACGAGGATGATGTTCCAGGTCAGTGGCAGCAATATAAGAAAATCAATACAGAATTTTTTATCGAACTTGGATCACCTGGGGGAGCATCAAAGGTTGGTGAAACCAATACTGACCACGCAGATGTAACTGCTCTTGCGCCAAAAACTTCCTGATTTTCCGTGGGATTCACTCGCGCCGTATGGCGTGATTGCACGAACACATAAAGACGGTGCTATCGATTTATCGGTGGGCACCCCAGTAGACCCAACTCCTGATTTCATTCAGCGCGAGTTACAAACGTCATCTAACGCACCTGGCTACCCACTTACTGCTGGAACACCGCAGTTGCGCGAAGCGATTGAAAAGTGGGCGCGCATCCAGTTGGGAGCAACAGGAGAATTTGGTGTCCTGCCACTTATCGGTTCTAAGGAATTCGTGGCATGGCTGCCAACTTTGGTGGAAGCATCGAGCGTTCTCTTTCCACAGATTGCATACCCAACGTACTTGGTAGGAGCTCTCCTGGCGCAAGCAAAGGCAACTGCAGTTTCTCTTGATCCAACTTCATGGGCAGAAGCTGATTTGGCGTGGGTCAATACTCCATCAAACCCAACGGGGCGAGTTCATTCAGAGAGTGAATTAAGAGCTGCGATTGCCTGGGCACGTAAAAATAGCTCCATAGTTGTCTCTGACGAGTGCTACTTCGAATTCGGAGATGGCGCCGAGCCCACATCCATCTTGAAATTCACAGATGGCGATAACCGAAATGTTTTGGCGGTGCATTCACTCTCAAAGCGATCTTCCATGGCTGGATATCGAGCAGCTTTTGTTGTTGGAGACTCAGAATTGATCAGCAGAATTCTGGAAGTTCGCAAACATGCTGGAATGATTGTGCCGCTTCCAGTACAGAACGCGATGGTGAGCGCGTTATCCGATGGCGAACATGTTGCGCAACAGCGACAGCGTTACAACAACCGCCGCGCAGTATTGCGCCCGGCTCTGGAAGCAGCAGGATTCACCATTGAAGATTCAGTTGCCGGTCTATACATCTGGGCAACACGTCATGAGAACTGTTGGGAGTCCGTTGCTTGGCTCGCAGATTTAGGGATCTTGGTTACACCCGGAGTGTTCTACGGTGATGCTGGCGCCAATCACATTCGGGTTGCAATGACGGCAACAGATGAACAGATTCAAACTGCCGCAGATCGCCTACTCGAAAAGGTGCGCGGTTAAATGGCGGTAGGCATATTGCTCGTTGGTGGTTTCGGTACTCGTTTGAAACCACTCACAAATGAATCACCCAAACCAATGTTGCCGGTCGCCGGACTTCCTGTCACCGAACATCAACTGCTGGCTGCGAAAAAAGCAGGTATTCACACCTTAGTTTTGGCGACCTCATATCTAGCAGAAGTCTTTACTCCTTACTTTGGAGATGGTTCTCGTTGGGATATGAAAATTCTTTATGCAATTGAAAAAGAACCACTTGGCACAGGTGGTGCAATTCGCAATGCTGCAGAGCTCATTGGACGCGATGAAGAAATCGTCATTTTCAATGGCGATGTTTTAAGTCGTCATTCAATTGCTAACCAGATTAGATTCCATCAAGAACGCCAAGCTGATGTCACTCTGCATCTCATTCAAGTGGAAGATGCCCGCGCCTTTGGATGTGTACCCATTGATAGTCAAGGGCGAGTCACTGCATTTCTTGAAAAGATGGAAAATCCAATCACCAATTTAATTAACGCTGGCTGTTATGTTTTTTCACCAGATGTGATTGATCGAATTCCATTGAATACCGTGGTTAGCGTGGAACGTGAAACCTTCCCAGCACTTGTCGCTGACAATCGCCCAATCTTCGGTTATCACGAACAGGCTTATTGGCTGGATGTGGGAACTCCGGCTGCACTCTTTAAAGGTTCGCGAGATCTTGTCGTCGGTGATTTTCATGCAATGCCAGATTGTCAGATCGCTCCCGATGCGATGATCACCGGCGGAACCTCCATCGGCGCCCGCTGTCAGATAGGGGCCAAGGTGGAGATTGTTGATTGCATCATCGGCGATGATGTGGTGATTGAACCTGGTGCAAAGTTGGTCCGCTCTTTTGTCGCACACGGCGCAAAAATTGCATCAGGCAGTAATTTTTCAGAGAGATATCTTTCACAAAGCTCGGATTTGCCGATTTCCCTGTGATTGTGGGCGCATCGCGGCCCTATTTCTCGTAAAAAAGTTGGCTCCACGGGGTTGACTCCAAGGGATTACACGGGTGTAATTCTCTTCTAGAGCGAGCGGTTACTAAGAAATCGCCGCCTATGACTTGAGGAGATTTGCGAATGCCAATCCGTCCAGAAGGAACATCTACTGGCAAGCCATCAGCCCCCACTGCTGGACCAACTATCCAACTCGCTAGTGGCGAGAATTTAGAACTCTCATGGCAGGAGCGCTCACTCTGCGCTCAGACCGACCCAGAAGCCTTCTTCCCTGAAAAGGGTGGTTCAACTCGCGAAGCTAAGCGCGTCTGCCTCTCATGCGAGGTTCGCCAAGAATGTCTTGAATATGCGCTCGCACACGATGAGCGTTTTGGCATCTGGGGTGGACTCTCTGAGCGTGAGCGTCGCCGTCTTAAGCGACGTCCTGCTTAACTCACCATTTATATCCGCGCCCCACGCGATAAGTTTCTAGTATGAGTACGCAACGCGTCACGGCAATTCTTGTTGTCCATGACGGTGCGACATGGCTTCCTGAAGTTGTCACCTCCCTTGCGACACAGACGCGAAGCGCTGATCGCATTATTGCTGTTGATACCGGATCAACAGATTCTTCTGCCAAGTTACTCAAAGGCGCTCGCATTCCAACTATCTCTCTAGATCGAGATACGGGCTTTGGCGAAGCGATAACGTATGCAGTTAGTCAACTACCTCCTACAACTGATCCCGTTGGTGAATGGATCTGGGTGCTTCACGATGACTGTGCGCTTTCGAAAGATGCGCTAGAAAATTTATTAGCCGCAATTGCAGAAAGACCAAACGTAGCTATAGCAGGTCCAAAAATTCTGGGTTGGCATGATCGAACACATCTATTGGAAGTTGGTATCAGCCTTGCTACAAATGGAGCACGTTGGACAGGACTAGAGCCTGCCGAATATGACCAAGGACAGCGCGATGGCATCCATGAAGTCCTTGCAGTCAGCACTGCAGGTGCGTTGATTCGTCGTGATGTGTACGAGGAGTTAGGTGGGTTTGATAAAAATCTAGAACTCTTTCGAGATGATGTTGATTTTGGTTGGCGGGCGCGAGTTGCTGGCCATTCAGCGATAGTGGTCACTAGCGCAGTCGCATATCACGCACAAGCTGCCGCAACTGAGCGTCGAACCGTTGATGTCAAAGGGGCGTTACTGCATCGCCCACTACTTCTCGATCGTCGCAATGCCGCTTATGTACTGCTAGCAAATGCCAGCGTTTGGGCTCTTCCCATTCTGTCACTGCAACTTTTAGCCGGTGCCATTGTGCGATCAATTGGGTATCTCTTCGCAAAGCTGCCGGGATATGCCAGTGATGAAATTTTGGCGATTCTGACTTTAATAATTCGACCAACTGAAGTTATTGCTGCACGCAGGTTAAGAAAAAAGAGCAGACTCATTTCAAGTGCTGCAGTGAAACCATTTATTCCATCTCGATTTCAGCAACTACGAAGTGCTCTTGCACGTTCTTTAGATTCATTGCGCGAGAAAATCATTCCTGCACGCGAAGAAATGGCAGTCTCGAGCGCTCTAGAAATCAATGAAGATGAAGATTTATTGACACCAACCAGCCAGCGCTCCTGGCTACTTCTCTTCACTCGCCCCATCATGGCGATGGCAACAGCGCTCTTGCTTATATCTTTGTTCTGGAGCCGCAATCGTTGGGGCGCGATTTCTGGAGGCGCCCTGGCAATAGCACCCGATGGGGCGAGAGATCTCTTTAAGCTCTATATCGCCAGCTGGCATGACATTGGAATGGGCAGCGGTCTCTCAACTCCGGTATGGGTGCTGATTCTCGCCTTCGCCTCATTGGCTACCTTTGGCAATGTTTCCCTTTTCATCTCACTCTTTTTCTTGCTAGCGCCTTTTGCTCTGCTCTTTTCGGCACATCGTTACCTAAAGACCTTTACTTCACATAGTTGGCTAGCAGCTTGCGCTGCATTGCTGTACGCGCTATCTCCAGTGTCTATTACTGCAGTCAATTCAGGGCGAATGGGCTTATTACTCCTTCTCATAATTTTGCCTTTTGTGCTTCCTCTCTTTCGAAAGTGGAGCGATATACACCTCTGGTCAATTCGTCAGACTTTCGCCACCGCTCTCTTGGCTTGGCTGCTCTTTGCATTTAATCCCAGCACTGGGTTGATTCTGATCGGTGTAGTTGGCTATTCCGTAACTCGTGGCTTTTTATTGGCAAATCGAAACTATCGCGAACCAATTTTTATCAAGAAAGTACTTCGCTATTCCACATTGCTCGCCGGTCCGCTTCTTCTTTCAGCGCCAAGTTCATTTTCATATTTTGTAAGACCGCAGCAATTTTTGGGAGAGATTGGCTTCTCTATGTCAGGTGGTGGTCCTAACCTGGCGCTGTTAGCAAATCCTGGTGGTCCAGGTTCTCCACCTTGGTGGTCGATCAGTCCAATCGCCATCATATTACTTATTACCTATTTCTCATCTACCGCTGCTCGAAAATTTGCAACGCCAGGAGTCATTTTTCTCTTGGCCGGATCGCTCTTCTCTGCGCTTGTGTTTACTGGCAGCGGAGCTTCTGCCTCTACCCGCACACATGGTGGGGTCTTTATAGGTATTGCAACTCTATTTGCAATTGCAGCTGCGGTAATCATGTTTGACAAGATTCGCAGTCGCCTTGAGCAATCGCATCTTAACTATCGACATTTTTCAATTGCGCTAGTGCTGCTACTGACGCTGGGATATACGACTACTACCACTTTTTGGTTAGCTACTGCTGGTGCAGATTCTCCTGTAAGAACCACAGAGCAAGAAGTTTTGCCCGCATTTCTAGCGGTCGAAAAGGGTGCCAAGACCGTTGTTATTCGGCCATATCGTCTGCGCGGTGAACAAACTCTCTCTTATTACATTTCACGTGGTCGAGAAGCCACGTTAGGCGAACCAGATATTGCACCACGCGATACCCCCATTATTTCTCGCGCAATTGAAGGACTGGTTGATAACACTGGCGTGACTTCAAGCAATATCCTCTCAACATATGGCATCAAATATGTATTTCTTAAGAGCCCTGTAAATCAAGAAGTTGTACAAACTATCGATGGACTTGGTGGGTTTAGCAGAACCTCAGCTACGGATGCCGGAATCGTCTGGAAGGTTTTAAAAGATACGGGCCGAATTAAATTCACCAACTATGCCGGACGTGAGTATGTCTTAGAATCGAAAGGCGTTCGTACTTATGTACCTGCACCAGGCACTTTAACTCTTACCGAGACCTACAGCGATGCTTGGCAAATTTTTCAAAATGGCTATCGCTTAGCAAAAGTTCAAGATGCAAATGGTTTACCAAACTTTGAAGTGACATCTGCGGGAGAAATTTCAATCATTCATGACGGACGCACCCGGCGAGCGTGGATTTCATTCTTCCTCATCGCTCTAGTTACCTTTGTAGTGATGGCACTTCCTAAAGGTCGCCGCAAAGCTGAGATTTCCGATAAGGAGATTTCATGAAGAATCAACGGGCTTTATATTTGGTGATCGCCATTTCAGCAGCGTTATTCATCGGCAATATATTGAATTTTACTGTGAGCACGAGCAGGTTCAATGAGTCTTACCCTGCCGTAGTGTGCCCGCCAAACACCAGTGGGTTAAGCACTGCAATCTCACTGAGTTCACCAAAGACTTTAGCGCGCAAAACCGGTACAACGTCAATGAAATTTAGCGAAGTTGGATTAAGGCGTTATGCAGTCGCAGCTCAATCGGCTGTCATCGAATCTGGAAAAGTTACTCCCTTGGTCTGGCAAGTTCGCAAAGGAGTATGGGCAGGAGCTGCGCCATGCAGTGCACCAGCTGCGTCGCAATGGTTTGTAGGTGCCACGGCGGACATCACTTCAAAAGGTTCATTGCATGTTGTTAACAGCGGACTTGGTAGAGCGCTGGTCGAGGTCACGCTCTTTACAGAGAATGGACAAGTAGCCCCGCGCACTGTCTCGATACGCGCAAATAGTTATCTTTCGTTATCGCTCGCTTCTCTGGCTCCGGGATCAAAACAGATTGCAATCAAAGTTCTTCCGCGCGCCGGACGAATCAATGCTTTCCTTGTAGATGAACGAGGAAGAGGACTTACATCTCTTGGAGGCGATTTAGTAAATCCAACTAATGAACCAACCACGCGGTTACAAATTCCGGCAATTCCTCAACAGATAGGTCGCGGACGTGCTACGCCACATACTTTGCGTTTACTTGTTCCAGGCGATGTTGCTGCACGTATTACCGCCGAAATTCGTTCCACTGATGGAACTTTTGCGCCGGTGGGTATTTCGGATCGAACGATTCCGCAGGGCAAGGTTGTGGAGCTACCGATGAATATCACAATGGCAGCAGGCAAATTCGCACTGCACATTTCATCAGATCAACCGATTCTGGGCTCTGTCTATTCTCCAACTAACGCGCAAGGTAAGCGCGACTTTGTCTGGAGCACAGGTGCGGAAGATCTCACCGAGTACACCATGGCAACTACTGGATTGTCACCGACACTTGTTTTCACGGGTAAGGATGTGCGGGTAACGCTCGAATTAACGTATACCAACGGAAACACTAAAAAGGTTGAGATTGCTAACGAAGATATTGCGACTTTTAGAACGCCTGATTCAGTTCGGTCGATTACTTTTTCTAAGATTTCACAAGGGACATCTGGCGCCGCGCTCATAGCCTCCAAAAGCGGATATGGCTACCTGCCCCTTAATCCAGGAAGCTCGCTGACCAAATCATCTGTTCCCGCCTCGAATATTCGCGTACTCAATCCATAATTTTTCCACTGCAAGCCACTAATCTATTTCTCATGGTCGCGCAGTCACGCACAGGTCGCATTTGTTCACGAGTGTCTTGCCGTGCAACTGCAACGATGACCCTCACTTACATCTACTCAGACTCCACTGCCGTCCTAGGGCCTCTTGCTACCTTTGCAGAACCACATTCTTATGATCTATGCGATAAACATTCTGCGCGACTTACTGTGCCAAATGGTTGGAACGTAATTCGCCATGCAGCTGAAAGCGATTCGCCTGGACCTAGTGAAGATGACTTAATGGCAATTGCTGATGCGGTCCGCGAAGCAGCCAGCGCAAACTTGCAGCCCGACATCCTCGAAACCCCGCAGAATTCGCAAGCAAGCGTTGGAAGACGCGGGCATTTGCGCGCAGTTCCGTCCTAATTTCGCAATTTCTCTCGATTCTCTTTACGATACTTATATGAGTTCATCAATATTTAAGGCATACGACATTCGTGGACTCGTTGATAAAGAACTCACTCCTGATTTCGCCTTTGCCACAGGAGTTGCTGTTGCGCGATTTCTTGAACATGAGCGCGAACCAGGTACTGTCGTTATTGGCGAAGATATGCGACCTTCATCTCCAACTTTGGCAACCGCATTTGCTGCCGGAGTAACGTCACAGGGCTTAGATGTAATCCGCATTGGGCTAGCTTCAACGGATATGTTGTATTTTGCCTCAGGAAAGCTCAATCTTCCTGGTGCCATGTTTACCGCTAGCCATAATCCAGCTGAATACAACGGAATCAAACTCTGCTTAAGTGGAGCTCGACCAATTGGTAAAGAATCTGGTCTGGTTGCCATTGAAAATTTCGTTAAAGAAGGAACTCCGATGGTGATGCGCAACGTGGGGGTCGAAAAAGAGCAGAACTTGCTTGAAGAGTATGTAGATCATCTTCTTTCGCTTGTTGATGTTTCAGCGATTAGACCTCTGAAAATAGTAGTTGATGCTGGAAATGGTATGGGCGGATACACAGCCCCAGCAGTTTTCAAGAGGCTAAACGTTGAAGTAGTTGAAATGTATTTCGAGCTCGATGGCACCTTTCCTAATCATGAAGCCAATCCAATCGAACCGGATAACCTCAAAGATCTACAGAAGGCAGTCAAGAAAAATAAAGCCGATATCGGCTTAGCTTTTGATGGCGATGCAGATCGTTGTTTCTTGGTTGATGAAAATGGCGACCTCGTAAACCCATCTGCTCTCACTGCCTTGATTGCTAGCCGCGAACTCAAACGGTATCCATCCTCAAATATTATTTATAATTTGATTTCTTCTCGTGCAGTTAAAGAAGTAATTGAAGAATGTGGAGGCACCGCTGTTCGTTCGCGCGTTGGCCACTCGTACATTAAAAAACTTATGGCTGAAACTAATGCCGTCTTTGGCGGGGAACACTCGGGACATTTTTACTTCCGTGACTTCTGGAAAGCGGACTCAGGAATGCTCGCAGCGCTTCATGCCATCGCAGCACTTGGTGAAAGTGAAACCAAGCTTTCGGAACTTCTCTCTTCTTTCAATCGATATTTTTCAAGTGGAGAAATAAACTCAAAGGTTGAAGATTCTCAGGCCGCTATGGATTTAATTGAATCTCTATACGGAGCAAGAGACGGCGTCTCAGTTGATCATCTTGATGGTCTGACCATTGACGGAGATGACTGGTGGTTTAACTTGCGGGCATCCAACACAGAGCCGCTACTGAGGCTTAACGTCGAGGCGGCAACAGAGGCCCGTATGAAACAAGTTCGAGATGATGTACTTAACACCATCCGAGGCAAGCGCTGAATCCTCGCAACCTTGGCTTAACTAGTAGGCTACGGGTATAGCCGACTAGCACAGTAGAGCCCTACGCCGAAGGTCAAGCGAAAAGAAAAACAGCCGTTTTATCTAGGGAGATATTTTCATGACACCTGTCACAACTATTCCAAAGCATGACATTAAGGATGCATCACTTGCTGCCGAAGGTCGCAAGCGCATTGAATGGGCCGAGCGCAATATGCCTGTGCTTGCACAGATTCGCGAACGCTTTGAAAAGTCACAACCTTTTGCAGGAGTGCGCATTGCAGCATGTATGCACGTCACTACCGAAACTGCCAACTTGATGAGAGTACTGAAAGCAGGAGGAGCTGAAATTGCTCTCTGTGCGTCAAATCCTCTCTCAACTCAGGATGACACTGCGGCAGCGTTGGTACACGAATATGGTATTTCAGTATTTGCCCGCAACGCCGTTGATCGCGATGGTTACTACTCTCATATCAACGCTGCGCTCGATATCGAGCCACATCAGGTATTTGATGATGGATGCGACCTCGTTAACACTCTTCACACAACTCGCCGCGAACTTCTTCCCAACATCTCAGGTGGCTGCGAAGAAACTACCACTGGTGTGATCCGTCTTAACCAGATGGCCAAAGATGGCGCACTTACATTCCCAATGATTGCTGTTAACGACACAGATACAAAACATATGTTTGATAATCGTTACGGCACTGGGCAATCAACTCTTGATGCAGTCTTTCGTGCCACAAACTTCCTACTTGCAGGAAGAATCGTGGTTGTAGCTGGATTCGGCTACTGCGGTAAGGGTGTTGCTGAACGCGCAAAGGGTCTTGGTGCTGATGTCATTGTTACTGAAATTGATCCAACTAAAGCACTTGATGCGATGATGCAGGGATTCCGCGTCATGCCAATGGTAGATGCCGCAAAGATTGGCGATGTCTTTATTACCGTTACTGGAAACCGTGATGTTCTTCGCGACGAGCACTTTGCTGTTATGAAAGATGGAGCAATCATGGCTAACTCTGGCCACTTCGATATCGAAATCGATGTCGCATGGTTGGAGCAAAACTCGGTCAAGAAGAACGAGAAAATGCGTCACCAAACAGATGAATATGTCATGAAAGATGGGCGTCGCCTTTTGCTTCTTGCAGAAGGTCGTCTTGTGAATCTTGGCGCTGCCGAAGGCCACCCAGCATCTGTTATGGATATGTCATTCTCAGATCAGGCGCTCACCGCTGAATATCTCGTGAAAGAGGCAAAGAATCTTCCAGCAGGAGTTCATGAAGTTCCTACATATATCGATAAGGAAGTTGCTTCCCTGAAGCTCAAATCAATGGGAGGACGTATCGATGTATTAACTCCTGCTCAAGATATGTATTTGAACTCTTGGGAGCACGGTTCCTAAATGGCACTGGTTATGGTCGTCGATGACGATCAAGACCTTGCGGAAATGCTCGGGATTGTATTAACCAGTTCCGGCTTTGATGTAGATCTTGTCAGTCGAGGAGACGAGGCTCTGGATGTATTTAGAAATAATCCACCAGACCTCGTCTTACTCGATGTGATGTTGCCAGGAATTGATGGCATTGAAGTTTGCAGGTTAATTAGACAGGAATCGATGGTCCCCATTGTCATGTTGAGTGCAAAAGGGGAGACGCAGGATATTGTGCGCGGACTTGAAGCCGGCGCCGATGATTACATGCAGAAACCATTTAGGGATAAGGCTGAGCTGATTGCGCGTATTCGTACACGCCTACGTCGTACAAATGCTGATGTCACAGGCTTACTCACTATTGGTGATTTAACCATTGATGTGACAGCTCACGAAGTCCATCGCGGCGCTAATTTGATTCAACTTACTCGGTTAGAGTTCGATCTTCTGGTGGCGCTTGCGAAAGATCCAGGACGAGTATTTACACGCGATGCACTCTTAAGTGAAGTATGGGGCTATCGCCACAGTACGGATACGCGTTTAGTTAACGTTCACGTGCAGCGTCTTCGCTCCAAGGTCGAACATGATCCTGAGCATCCTGAAATTGTGATGACCGTGCGAGGCGTTGGTTATAAGGCGGGTGGCCCAGCGTAAGGGTCGCATCTAACATGAGAAGTTTCAGAAAGGTGCTTGCTCAGTCACTTGCTACCAAAGTTATCCTTTCGACAGTACTTCTCTCTCTAGGTGTAGTTACGCTTGCCGGGTCTGCGCTCAACTCCCGATTGTCTGACGGAATCCGTTCTGTCAGTTTAGATTCGGCGCTTACAGAGGCTCGATTTACCTTCTTTAACGCACAGTATCAATTGATTCTTTCGCAAGGAAAGAGCGTAGAAGAGCGAAAGCAAGTTATTGCCGGTCTCATTGTTGATGCAACAAACCAAGACGTTAACGAGGACAGTCGCGACATCATCTTGTTGAAATTTCCATCAGATAAAAAATCAGGAGTTTCCTACGAGATGTCTTCGGCGCTGATTGACCCTAAATCTGTACCGCAATCATTACGAGAAAAAGTTAGAACCTCAAAAGAATCCCAATATGAATATGCGCAAAGCCGCTATCAAAATGAGGTTATCGCAGACGCTCTCTTTGTTGGAGAACCCATAAAAATTCCTGGTGGCGGAACTTATGAAATGTATGTTGTTTTTACTTTGAATGCCCAAGCAGAAACTCTGACTCTCATCAGAAACTCTCTAATCTTTACTGGGTTTGCCCTTATCTTCCTCATTGCGCTCATCACGTGGCTTGTCGTTAGGCAGGTGGTGCGGCCGGTACGTGATGCAGCTCGAGTGGCGACCCAATTTACCGAAGGAAATTTCAGTCAACGTATGAGCGTTGAATCCGAAGATGAAATGGCGACGCTGGCTCAGTCGTATAACGAAATGGCGCAATCAATCGAACAGCAAATCTCTAGACTTGAAAATTTATCGCGTGTGCAACAGAGATTTGTCTCTGATGTTTCTCACGAATTAAGAACGCCGCTCACAACTTTACGCATGGCCTCGGAAGTTATCTATAACCAACGAAATTCCTTCGACCCAGTTGTCGCGCGCAGCTCTGAGTTATTGGCGGCTCAAATTGATCGCTTCGAGCGCTTACTCGAAGATCTCCTAGAAGTCAGCCGCTTTGATGCAGAGGTCGCTGTTCTAGAACCCGTTGATTTCGATGTAGTTAACCTGGTCAAGAGATGTGTTGCCGATTTTGAGCTAGGGGAAGTACCAACTGATTCCGGAATACGCATTCAGGCGCAATCTCCTGCCATACAGATAAAGGCAGATATTCGACGTGTGGAACGTATTCTGCGAAATCTGCTCTCTAATGCACTTGATCACGCTGATGGCAAAGAGATAGTTGTTTCAATTATTGCAACTGATACAGAAGTGGCTATTGGAGTTCGGGATTTTGGTCCAGGCCTAGATGAATCCGCGTTGATTCGGGTATTCGACCGATTCTGGCGCGCAGATCCCTCACGTGCGCGAATTCGTGGAGGTACTGGATTGGGGCTTTCTATCTCGCTAGAGGATGCTCGACTTCATAACGGTGAACTTGATGCGTGGGGCCGCCCTGGAAAAGGTGCGCATTTTGTACTTACTTTGCCACGAGTTGCAGGTGATCAAATTCAAAGCAGGCCAATCAAGGTCACGCCAGTGGATTTCCACGAGGAGATTTTTTACCAATAATTTTTTCGTGCACGTGCTGAAGAATCGCCATCATGAAGTCTATCCGCGCGTTGCAAGAAATTATTTTTCCAAGTCGTTGTCTTGGTTGCGGAGTCCTTGGTTTGGCGGTTTGTTCATCATGCCGTAGCGACTGGCATCCTCATATCTATAGACAATGGTCAAAAACTAAACCCCCATTCCCAATTTATTCATCAGTTTTCTACTCAATTACTGGTGGAAAAGTTTTACTTTCAGCCAAAGAAAACAGTTTGATAGCAGCAGATGAAATAGTTCTCAATGCGCTTAACCATTCCTTGGAATATTTCCAAAGAGAAATTCGGGGCGATTTTTTAGTCCCGATTCCTTCTCGCAAATCTGTTGCGCGATTACGTGGTCGTCAATTTATTTCAGCCCTTGGTAATCAACTTAGTCAGGCAAGCGGATTACCTATCTACGAGAATCTGCGCCACATTCGCCAGGTTCAAGATCAATCGGGATTGGATGCCAAATCGCGAGCCGAAAACTTAGATGGCTCTTTGAAATCTACCAATTTTTTAAGTGGCAGAGCGATAGTCATTGACGACCTCGTCACAACAGGGGCCACCCTGCACGAAGCTGTGCGTGCCCTGCGCATGATTGGAATCGAGGTGGCAGGATGCGTAACGGCTTGCGTTGCAGAACCCCTACGATAAGACCCTTGTTACAGACGGGCACGGAAGGTAGTTGTGATGGCTTCAATTCTTGATCGAATCATGCGAGCTGGCGAAGGCAAAATTCTTCGCGACTTGAGCAAGGTTGTCGACAAGGTAAATGGATTTGAGGCTTCCATTACCCCTCTCTCCGATGAGCAACTCCGTGCAAAGACGGGTGAATTTAAGTCACGCCTTGCACAAGGGCAGACCCTGGATGATTTATTGCCAGAAGCATTCGCAGTTGTACGTGAAGCTGCACGACGCACATTGGGTCAGCGCCATTACGACGTCCAAATTATGGGTGGAGCAGCTCTGCATCGTGGAAATATCGCAGAAATGCGCACTGGTGAAGGTAAAACACTTGTTGCAACTCTTCCTTCTTATCTCAATGCGCTAGCAGGTCGTGGGGTTCACGTAGTTACAGTCAATGATTATCTGGCTGAGCGCGACAGTGAATGGATGGGACGTATCCATCGCTTCCTAGGTTTAAGCGTAGGTGTAATTCTCAACAGCATGACCCCTGCAGAACGTCGCGCTGCATACATGTGCGACATTACCTACGGCACAAATAATGAATTTGGATTCGATTATCTGCGCGACAACATGGCTTGGTCGCTGGATGATTGTGTACAACGAGATCACTTCTTTGCCGTTGTAGACGAAGTTGACTCAATTCTGATTGATGAAGCACGGACACCTCTTATCATCAGTGGACCAGCTGATAAACCAACGAAGTGGTATGTGGAATTTGCAAATATTGCTTCGAAATTACAGCGTGATGTTCATTATGAAGTAGATGAGAAGAAGAAAACAGTTGGAATTCTAGAAGATGGTGTGACTAAGGTAGAAGAGCTGCTCAATATCGAGAACCTTTACGAGGCAGCAAATACAACTCTTATCGGGTATCTCAATAACTCAGTCCGCGCTAAGGAACTTTTTAAGCGCGATAAAGACTATGTAGTCATGAACGGCGAGCTCCTGATTGTTGATGAGCACACAGGTCGTATGTTGGCTGGCCGCCGATATAGCGAAGGACTTCATCAGGCGCTGGAAGCGAAAGAACGTATTGAAATCAAGGATGAGAACCAGACTCTGGCAACCATTACTTTGCAGAACTATTTCCGCTTATACGAAACTATCTCTGGTATGACAGGTACGGCGATGACCGAAGCCTCTGAATTCCACCAAATTTATAAACTGGGCGTTGTCCCAATCCCAACGAATCGACAGATGCAACGAATCGATCAACCTGATTTGGTCTATAAATCTGAGGTCGGAAAATTTGCAGCTGTTACGCGCGACATCGTTGAACGCCATCGCAAAGGTCAACCTGTTCTTGTCGGTACTGTAAGCGTCGAAAAATCTGAAGAGCTATCTGCATCCCTCAAGAAAGCCGGTGTTCCTCACGAAGTTCTCAATGCCAAGCAGCACGAGCGTGAAGCAGCCATTGTTGCTCGCGCAGGTACTAAAGGCGCAGTAACAGTTGCAACAAATATGGCAGGTCGCGGCACCGACATCATGCTCGGCGGTAATCCAGAATTTATGGCTGACTTTGAACTCCAACGTCGTGGAATCTCTCCAGTAGATAACCCAAAAGAGTATGAAGCTGCCTGGCCTGCTGAAATTGCAAAGCAGAAAGAGGCAATTGCCAAAGAGCACGAAGAAGTAGTTGCTCTCGGCGGTCTTTATGTGCTTGGTACCGAACGCCATGAATCCCGTCGTATTGATAATCAGTTGCGCGGACGTTCCGGACGCCAAGGAGATCCAGGTGAATCTCGCTTCTACCTATCTTTACAAGATGATTTGATGCGCCGTTTCAATTCGGGAATTGTCGAGCGCGTCCTTTCAGCTGCTGGCCTTCCAGAGGATGAACCCATTGAATCCAAGATGGTTTCAAATGCCATTCGCTCAGCGCAAACTCAAGTTGAAGCTCAGAACTTTGAAATTCGAAAGAATGTTCTGAAGTACGACGATGTGATGAATCGTCAGCGTGAAGTAATTTATGGAGAACGTCGCTTAGTTCTTGAAGGTAAAGATTTGGGCGAGCAGGTCCGTGATTTTGTTGCAGATACGATTTCAGCATATGTTCACGCTGAAACTTCACAGGGGTTTGCTGAAGATTGGGACCTCGACAAACTCTGGACTGCGCTGAAGCTGATTTATCCAACTTCATTTACCCCAGAATCGCTAATTGCAGAAGTTGGCTCAAAATCCGCACTTGATGCGGAATTTCTAGAGGAAAAAATTCTGGATGATGCCCTCAGCGCTTATGAAAAACGTGAAGCTGAACTTGGCGCAGAAGTCTTACGAGAACTCGAACGACGAGTCTTGTTATCTGTTCTGGATCGCAAGTGGCGCGAACATCTCTACGAAATGGATTACCTACAAGAGGGAATTGGCCTTCGCGCTATGGCGCAACGTGATCCACTAGTTGAATACCAACGAGAAGGGTACGACCTCTTCTCAGCCATGATGGATGCCATTAAAGAAGAGCTAGCCAGCTTGGTCTTTAATGTTCAGGTCACCATTGAAGAAGAAGGTGGTTCAATCAAGGCGCAGGGAGTAACCGATAAACCTGCTCAGAGCCAACCATTGCGCTATTTGGCAGCGGATGAAAACGGTGTAACTGTCTCTGGTGACGTTTCGCGAAATAGTCCATGCCCATGCGGTTCTGGTAAGAAATATAAGCGTTGCCACGGAGCTGCGTAATTTTCCATCAGATTTATCAGAGCAAGTGCAGGGCTGTGCAGAGCCAGCGACCGTCTACGCCTTCAAAGCGAATAACGGCTGATCGAAATCTTTCGCCAAATTTGATTACAACTGTCGATTCACAGATTCCATCAAATGGTTCAGATTGATGGATGCTCTTAATTTTTCCGATCTCCTTCTGTGTGCCTGCGTTTTTCAGTAAATCCATATAGATAACTCGATGGCACCAGCGAATCAGCTGTGCTGGCTGCCTTCTGCCTGCCCAGATTTCTACTACGCTGACTATAAATTTCATGGTCCAAGCATGAAGCGCTGGTAAATCAGCGGCGGATGTTGGTACCGGCATCTCATCGGGTTCTAGATCTTCTCCAAAAGTTGAAGGAACAAGAAATAATTTTGCTTTCTGTGCTGGAATTTCTCGAAATTGGGGAGAGAAAAGATCGAGCACTGGATGGCTCCAGAGTGTTCGATCTTCTGTACTGGATACTAGTTGCAGATAATTTGTTGTTTGTGTAGTCATGGGGCGATATTCGATGTATGAGGAAGTTTAAAAATCCTTCAAAAGTCCTTAAGGCGCTCAGACTTAAGTACTACTGTGTACAACCCCCAGATTTCCTAGCAAAACAACTTTTACGGTGCGCCCATGGCCGTTAAGAAGAAATCACAATTTCGACTCTATCTCTCACTCGCCCTCTGCATAGGTGCGCTACTCGCCTCATTCTTGATGACGCGCGCTGCCAATTCCCGTGAGAGTTATTGGGTAGTAATCCGTCCTGTAGCAGCAGGAACTCAGATACAACCCACCGATCTAGGCCTGCAATCTGTCGTTCTCGGGACAACGGCAAATACCTATCTTGCGGCATCCACCAATCCGATTGGTTCGATTACTCGTCGTCGGCTGTCGATAGGTGAGTTGCTGCAAGGTAGCGCCATTACTGATGATTCTCGTTTTCTTTCTCATCAAGAAATTTCACTGAGCGTGCGCGCAGTTGATATTCCTCTTGATGTTTCAGTTGGCGAATTAGTTTCTCTCTATCAATTGCATGATGCACGAGATGCAAATTCCGTCATCTCGCCAGAATTTGTCGTGGCAGGTGCTTTCGTCACATCCCTTGATCGTAAGGGAAGTAATTTTGGTGGCGAAGTTGCTCTTGGAATATCGATTGATCGGGAAGAAATACAATCCGTTTTAGCTGCATCTACAAGTGGGCGCCTGGTGGTGGTGCGCACTCGTGGGTGAGCTGCAGAGTTCAGCAATTACGGGAATTCGAGATCCCGAAAGAGAAAGTTTTATCGCAAGCACGCTATTTAGCCAAGGATGGAATATCACATTACGGGCTCTTGATTTCCAAGACATTCTGCAGCTCTGTGAAGGCGCTCTCAATGAAAAGCCAGTAATTATTCTGGGAACGGACTTGAAGGGCCTTACTCCAGCAGGAATTACGCAGTTGCAAAGTTTCGGATTCACTCTCTTCCTCTTTATTTCTGAAAAAAATGACGCTAAAGCGTTTCCAAGCGCCCGAGCTTTTCCAGAAACCGAATTAGAGCTCATCGCCTTGATGCGCGGATCGCTACGCGTGCCATTAATTCAGAGCGTCAAATCTATCTCCGCTGTTCGAGCGCAAACTATTGCAGTGATGGCTGCTGCAAATTCTGCAGGATGCACAACCTTTGCCATCAACCTTGCCACAGAGCTCAGTGAACTAGGCAAGAAGAGTCTCTTGGTTGATGCTCACGCTGCAGCTCCTGCAATCGCATCTCTGTTAAGTCAGCGAGGGCTACGAGATCGCTGCTCACAAATCTCTGAAAATCTATGGGGAATGGAGATCTCTCAAAGCACACTAGAGCGCGACATTACTCAGCTGCAGAAAGCGCGAGGAGAATTTGATTTTATTATCATTGATTTAGGCGCTGTCCGACAACTGAGTATCCAATTGACCAGTAAAAGGTGGGAGAGTGAAGCGCTCAATTGGTGCGCAAATTATGCTGATCAACTCTGGATAGCGTCGCGGAGTGATCAATTATCTTTAGAAAGATTCCGAGAGATGCTCAAGGAGCTTGCTCACAATACTGTGAAACCTTCTATTACCTGTCTTCAAAATATGCGAAATGGCGGAAAGAGAAATTCGCCAACTGATCAATCCTTTCAACAGAGCACTTTGATATTAAAGAGCGCTTCAATTGTGACGCTTCCATTTGATGCGCGAAGCACCCTACGTGCCGAAAGTGAGCACACCACTCTTGTAGAAGTGAATGAACGGGGCCAACTACGTCGTACCATCGCAGAAATTGCCGGTCGGCTAGCCACCTAACTTCTTATAGGCTTAGCGCATGCGTGGATATGCGGCTATGACAGCCCAAGAGGTCTCTGATTTTTTGAAGTCCAGAGCGCTAGAAATTTCAGATATCTACGCCCCTACATCTGCATTCTTGGCAGCGCACCCTGATCTTGATGAAGAAGAAATCGAATATTCACTCTCCATGGTTGCCGCTGAAGATGCGCTCAGCATGAAGAACGAAACTTCCGGGGCCGCTTGCGTTCTAGCCTTTGAAATCTCCCAAGACAAGATTTCGGAGTCCAATGAGATGTCAGTATCGCTTGCCCAGCCCCTCTCGTGGGATGACCTGCAATGTCTCTTTGAGGTTTCAACAGATGGAGAAGAGCTAACTTGGTTTGCGACACAAGAGATTGCTCTCAACCTTCCAAGATGGATGGAGCAGGGATAAATGGCTGCCATCGAAGATTATGTACAGGGTCGGAGCCCGCTTTCACCTGAGCAAATTCATCGTTTACGTGAATTGACCGCGGATTGGCAATTACTTTCAGATTTATCTTTTGCTGACTTAATTCTGTGGGTTCCACTCCGCAAAGATTTTAAGAGCTGGCCAACAGGTTATGTAGCGGTTGCGCATATTCGACCAACTACAGCTGCGACCCTTTTTCCACTTGATGTAATTGGCGATGAAATTACTTACGGTGAGCGACCACATATTGATCAAGCGCTCTCTGGTGCAGAAATTGTGCGCGACACACAGCCTGAGCAGATGGGGGAGTACCTCGTCAAAGAAGAGACTATTCCAGTCATGTTTGATGGACATGTCATCGGAGTTATTTCACGACATCGCAATGCCGAGTTGATGCGTCAACCTTCTCGTTTAGAACTTAACTATCGAGAAATTGCTCATAACCTCTATCGCATGATCTCTGAAGGGAATTTTCCTTATCAAGATGCTGGTTCGCTCTTTGATCCAGCACCACGTGTTGGCGATGGTTTGATTCGACTCGATGTAAATGGGGTTGTTTCATACGCTAGCCCAAATGCACGATCTGCGTTTAGCCGTCTTGGATGGATGAGTGAGCTTGAAGGTCACAATCTAGGTGAACTCGCTCAATCACTTTCGCGCGTTAAGCCAGATGCGCAAGAAGAGACAATTGCGATGGGACTCAATGGAAAAGCTCTCAAAAGAGTTGAAATCGAAAATCCCGGCGGAACAATTGATTTCACTGTGCTGCCATTGATACAAGCCAATAACCGTATTGGTGCGATAGTTCTACTGAATAACGTCACTGAGCTCCGACGTCGCGAACGAGAGCTGGTAACAAAAGATGCCACTATTCGCGAGATTCACCACCGCGTAAAGAACAATTTACAAACTGTCTCTGCTTTGCTTCGATTGCAAGCAAGACGTATCGAAGACCCGGGTGCAAGCGCTGCACTGAATGAAGCTGTTCGCCGCATCGCATCAATCGCTCTAGTTCATGAAACTCTTTCTAGTAGCCGTGACTCCTCAGTTGATTTTGATGATGTCCTAGATAACCTACTTTCACACGCCCTTGAGCTCAGCCCTCGTATGAGCGAATTACATATTGAAAGAACGGGAACGGCTGGTTCGCTAGAACCTAGAGTTGCAACGCCGCTTGCCCTCGTAATTACCGAACTCATTCACAATGCTCTGGAACACGGTCTAGCCAGCGAAGGATCAGCGCTCGGAGTTCATGTATTACATGACGGTAAAGAAATGTCAGTAAGCATTAGTGATGATGGAGTTGGATTCCCAGATAATTTTGAGATTTCAACTTCGCCAAATCTTGGACTACAAATAGTTCGCACGCTGACTGAGAATGAATTACGCGGAAATTTACAATTAGTAACAGATGATCAGCAGACGAGAGTAACCTTAACTTTTCCTGTTTAAAAAAATTTTAGGATTGCGCTTGATCAGCTAGGCGAGCGCGATTACGCGCAGCGCGACGCTTAAGCGCGCGACGCTCATCTTCTGATAGGCCTCCCCAGACTCCCGCATCCTGTCCAGATTCCAGCGCCCAGGCAAGGCAAGCATCCTTGACGATGCAGCGGTTGCAGACCTTCTTAGCCTCTTCAATCTGAGTGATAGCAGGGCCAGTATTTCCTACCGGGAAGAAGAGCTCTGGATCCTCATCACGGCAGGCCGCTTGATGTCTCCAGTCCATGGCTCTCTACTCTCTTTCAATAGACGCTGACTGTGCGATCCATGCGCACAAGAGGCTAATTCTCCCTGTAACTCTCACGTTAAACAAGAAGGTAAGGAGAAAGTTTTAGCGAAGGAGGGTGATTTGCGTCCCTTTGAGTAGAAAACCCAACGATTATTTCCCAACGATTTTTTATTGTGCCCCCGACAGGATTCGAACCTGTGCACCTGCCTCCGGAGGGCAGTGCTCTATCCCCTGAGCTACGGGGGCGCAGGTACAAGGGTAGGTTATCTGACTATGAGCACTTCCGAAAAAGCATATTTTGCAACAGGTTGTTTCTGGGGCGCAGAGCGTCGATTTTGGAAAATTGATGGAGTGATCGCAACCAGCGTTGGTTATATGGGAGGCACGCGTCCTAATCCTTCATATGAACAAGTGTGTACTGGCGTCACCGGACATGCTGAAACGGTGGAAGTGCATTTTGATCCATCAAAAGTCACCTACCAACGACTTCTTGAAGAGTTTTGGGTGATGCATGATCCGACTTCGCTTAACCGCCAAGGTGGCGATATCGGAACGCAGTATCGCAGCGCAATTTTTACCACCACCGCAGAGCAACAAGCCCAAGCTGAGGCGACTCGGAGCGCATATCAAGCAGCGTTATCACATGCAGGAATCGGTGCAATTGTCACCGAGATTAACAGTGCTGATGGAGTTCCTTACTATTTGGCCGAGGAGTATCACCAGAAATATCTACAGAAAAATCCCAATGGATATGACTGTCATTCAAGTACCGGAGTTGCTTTCCCGCAGATGGCAAGTAATTAACCGAGCGCTCGCCAGCAGTACCAAGCTACGACGCTGCGATAAGGGCGAAATTTCTCACCCTTCTTCTCAAGAGCTAACGGAGTAATTTCATCGGCTAATCTATAGATTTTTTCATAACCACGTCTTACGCCAAGATCTCCGGTGGGCCATATATCAAGACGTCCTAATTGAAACATCATAAACATATCCACCGTCCATGGTCCGATTCCCCAAAGACTGGTGAGCTGTCGAAAAATCTCTTGGTCATCATCGATGGCATGTAAGTGGTTTATTTTAATTTTCTTGGTGAGCGCTGCATCTGCCAGACCTTGAATGGTCTTGAATTTCGCCCCAGATACACCAGCTTCGCGCATGGCAGTCTCTGGAATTACTGCCACTCTTGCCGGAACCATTCGTCCGTTGACTAACGTCTTTACCCTTGCATAGATAGTGTCGGCGGCTTTTACTGCTAGCTGTTGTGAAATAACAGATTCCACCAACGCCTCAAAGTGGCTCACCGGGTTTGGGTTTCGCCCAATGGTGCACAGTGGATGCGCATCAATAACTTTTGCTAGCCGTGAGTCACGTGCTGAAAGTTCAGCAACAATCTTCTTCATCTGCGCAGTCGTGATTGCCACTTGTGCGGTCATAGATAAAGCCTATTCTGAGTGACATACTACGTCCATGAGCGAGCAGAGCAGCTTCGAACTTAGCGCTCTCGCCTTAAGTGAACTTCGAACCCATCGCAGCGAGAAATGGCGAAGCTTTGCATCAGATGTTCTTCCGCTTCCAGTTGCAGAAATGGATTTTCCGGTCGCGCAACCCATCAGAGATGTATTGCGGGAAATGGTGGAGCACTCAGATCTGGGATATCTCGGACCAATTCCTGAACTCGGAAGAGCCTTTGCTGGATTTACAGAGCGCCGGTGGGGCTGGAAAGCGGATGCGGCGCAGGTGCGTGTAGCTGCCGATGTGGGAGTTGGAGTTGTTGAAGTACTGCGAGTGTTAACTCAACCAGGTGACAAAATCCTGATCAATTCACCTGTCTATCCAAATTTCTGGACTTGGACTACAGAGACACATCTGGTCAATGTAGATGTTCCTTTTATTGAAAGTGATACGGATGTTCATGGCAGCAACTGGGTTTTAGATTGGGATGCAATCGAAAATGCCTATGCATCAGGTATCAAAGTTCATCTGCTGTGTAATCCGCATAATCCGTTGGGTCGAGTTTTCACACACGACGAGCTAGACCGCTTTGCCAATTTAGCGAAGCAACACGGGGTATACGTCATCAGCGATGAAATCCACGCACCGTTGACTTACAACGAACAGAAATTCACCCCGTTCTTGGCAGTATCTGACTCAGCACGCCAGGTGGGAATCGCCATTACTTCCTCAAGCAAAGGGTGGAATATCGCAGGCCTCAAGTGCGCCATCATTGTGACCCAAGACGAGAAAATCTTTGAAACGCTCAACGCGATTGCCTCAGCTACGCATTACCGGGCATCGCTACTTGGCGGCTTTGCCTCGGTTGCCGCATTTGAACACGGAGAACCTTGGCTTAACGCGCTGATGGTGAATCTCGATCATAATCGCAAACTGGTTGCTGAGTTAATTGCGCAACAGATTCCTGAAGTTGGTTATCACATTCCACATTGCTCATACTTGGCATGGTTGAATCTCTCAGCTTTGAACTTAGGAGAAGACCCTTCTGCTGTTTTAGTTGAAAAAGCGAAGGTAGCCTTCGTGCCAGGAATTCGTTTTGGACAACAATCCTCGCAATTCGTACGTCTTAATTTTGCGACCAGCCCTGAAATTATCGGCGAGGCGATTATGCGTATCGCATCGCTGCGTCCTTGACGCGCGAAATGTGCCAATCTGGAGTATTTTTATCCCTATGAAAGCGCTCCGTAGATTGATTGCCGCAGTCACAGTGGGAATACTCGCTTTCCGCGCTATCGGTTCATTTTTATCGTGGGTAGAAAAGCAGGAAGATTCCAATACCGATGCTTGGGTTGATGAAGATGAATTTGAGGATGCCTAAATGTCCTCCGATACGTATATCCCAGGTACCTGCAATATCGGAAAAGGTGAAATTCGCCGCCGCCAATTTGTTGCACTTGTAGGTACAGTTCTTAGCGTTGTCACACTCGTTAGCTTAATCTCCGCCAGTGCAGCCCCTAGCGCAAGGTTAGGAATCTTTATCCCGCTCTCTGTTGCGGCAATTGGTTGGGTCCAATCCCGCAAGAAGTTCTGCCTGGCCTATGGGTTTATGGGTACTTTCAACTTCGGCAAGCTCGGCCAACTCTCAAAAGTTTCAGATAAGAGCGCCCTTGCTGCCGATCGCAAGACTGCGCTATCGATTCTCGCTCAATCGCTGGCTTTGGCAGCCATCTTGACGCTTGTCGTCTATCTACTCCCTTTGTCTTAAATTCACTCTTACATTTTCATCGCTTTAGTGCCATTGTGTATATGTGAAAATCATTATTCATACTCGTCACGCCGAACTCGCTAGCGACTTCAAATCAATCGCTGAAGAAAAACTTCGCTCCATGGAGAGATTTAGTATCACCATTGATCGCGTAGAAGTGGAAGTTACCCATGAAGGTAACCCCCGCCAAGGTAAGAATTCTCATCGCGTTGTAATCACTTCACATGGTGCTGGTCCGCTGTTGCGAGCAGAAGCAACTGGATTTAATGATGTGGCAGCTTTTGATGCGGCAATCAAGAATATTGAACTACAAATTCGGCGTATTCACGAGAAGACAAAGAGCCATGGGCGCAAGACGTTGCGAACTATGAAGTCCGAACCAGTCGAATAGTTATCGCTTCTGCTTGCCCTTTTGATCAGACTTTGACTCAATCTTGAGCTCGCTCTTTTCATGACCAAGTTTTTCTGGTTTCGCCGGTGGGGTAGGAAATGGCCCTAGAGCAAGAATTGCTGCATCACGTACAGCAATAGCTTGTGCAATTGCATTCCGTCGAATTGTTGAGATTGAACTTTTCTGTTCGGGGGTGATTGCAGTAGACATCGCAGCTCGAGCATCTGCAGCTGCCTTGTCGACAGAGTTCTTAAAAGTAAAGTTAATCAAACGCATCTTGATGTCACGATCGCGCAAAGATTGCATATATGTTTCACGATCGCGTTTAAATTGTTCCTGTGCGGACTTATATGGATCAAGTGAGGAACTTGGTGATGGGCTCGGTGTGGGATCCGCGTTCAGAACTGTGGGCAGACCAACTGCAAATGCGCAGGAAAGCAGAGAGATTGTCGCTAGCCTTTTAACCTGACGCATGGGGAAATAGTAGTTGTGAGCGGATGTGAATATTCTGTGAAAGGGCTCATGAGTCCGTGTGCAAGGGCGAGTATTGGTAGAAAACACGCGTAGAGCGTGGGAGGGTATAGCCATGAGCCAACTAATCATGATCATTGATGATGAAGCCGGTATGCGCGACCTCCTAGCCGATGCGCTCAAACTGGCTGGTTTTGAAACCGCAACTGCATCAGATGGAATGAACGCTCTTACTCAGCTTCGCACTTCTAAACCTGATCTACTTATCGTTGATATCAATATGCCAATGATGGATGGTTTTGAATTCATCGAACGGATTCGAGGAAATGGAGATAACACTCCGGCACTGATGCTCAGCGCACGTGGAGATCGCGCTGACATCACAAAAGGGTTAACTCTCGGTGCAGATGATTACATGACTAAACCGCTACAAGGTCTTGAAGAGTTGGTCCTGCGCGTGAAAGCAATTTTGCGCCGATCACAGTACACAGTTTCTACACCCACAAATCTCAGTTCTGGTCCAATAACCCTAGATAGTGATTCACACCAAGTAACCTTCAATGGTGATGTTGTTGAACTTTCACCGACTGAATTTCGCCTTCTACATGTACTACTTGAAAGCAAAGGTCGTGTACTCAGCAAGGCATATCTACTCGATGAAGTTTGGGGTATTACCTTTGAATCAGAAAGTACTGTAGTTGACACTTATATCTCGTATTTGCGCAAGAAGTTGCATCGCGATGGTTACGAAGGAATTAAGACGATTCGAGGAGTCGGGTTTCAATTGCAACCCGAGAAGCAGTGAAATTATCGCCAACTTCTAGAATCAGCCTAGTTACTGTTTTTCTTTTAACTCTCATTACAGTCGGTATCGGTGGGATAACTGTAAAGCATTCTCTCGATATTGAAATTGGAAAGATAAACCAAAGCCTTAATTTTGTAGCTCTGACTGCCTACGAAAATCCAAATCAGGCCGTTGGTGCTGCGCTCTTTGCAATTGAGCAATCCAATTTAGATGCAACGCTCACTCTACTTGCGCGTGATGGTTCCGAAACCATTATCAATGAATCGTCACTTGAGTACCTGGGAGCTCCACCACTTCGGGAAGTAGAACGTGCAATCCGCACACCTATTCGCATTCCTGCCGAATCCAGTTATCGAATGCGCTCTATCCCGCTTGAAGGCGGTGATTACATCATCATCGCTCAATCAACGAGCGAAATTGATGAAAACTTCATCTCGGATTTACAGTACTTAGCTCTGGTTACTTTGATTCTCAACTCACTCGCTGGTGCTCTCTTATTTCTCTACTTCCGACGTGAGAGACGTACAGCGGATACGGCGTCACTAGCTCGTATGCAGGAATTTCTGGGGGATGCCTCACATGAGTTACGAACACCACTGACAGTCATCAAAGGTTATGTTGAGATGTTGAGTAAGGATCAACTCACCGCTCCTGAAGACAAGGCTCGCGCTTTTAGTCGAGTCGGTGGAGAAATTGGTCGAATGGAAACTCTGATTCAGGACTTGCTTCTTCTTGCAGAACTTGGCGAAAGTGGTGCGCGAGATATAGAAAATATTGATTTGAGTGAGATTGTGAGCGCTCACGGAACTGATTTCACGACGCTTAATCCGGCACGTAAAGTCAGCGTTCAGGTCACTCCTGGACTACATATTGTTGCCTCACGCGATTACATCTCACGTTTTATCCAAAACGCACTGACAAACATAGTCCGACATACTGGCGCACAGGATGCGGTCAGAATTTCACTGACCAAGAGTGGCAAGAGCGTGGAACTTATTATTGAAGATGCTGGTCCAGGGTTGCCACAGAGCGCCTATCGCGAAAATATTCGCTCTCTGAATCGATTTGATAAATCTCGATCACGGGAAAATGGCGGCTCAGGATTGGGCATGAGCATCATGTCTGCTGTTATTGAAAAACTTGATGGCAAGTTCTCGCTTCGTAAGAGCGAGCTAGGCGGTTTAGCAATAGTTGCTCAGTTACCAAGCGCTTAGCCTTTTTTACGTGTTGCAATCAAGCTGGTAACGGTTGCAGTGCCGATACAAAGAACTATAAAGCTTAAACTTTGCGTAATGGTGATTTTGGGAACAGCAATTCCAGCAATTTCGTGCCAACCAACAGCATGACACGCTAGGAGAATAAGTTTGATTCCAATAAATCCAAGGATTATCGATAAGCCACGACCGATATGGATAAGTCGCTCCATCAATCCACCGATGAGGAAATAGAGCTGGCGCAGACCCATCAGTGCAAATACATTTGCCGTGATGACTATGTACACATTCTGAGTCAGTCCGAAGATCGCCGGAATGGAATCTAGCGCGAAGAGAAGATCTGTCAAACCTAAGGCAATAAGGGCGATAGTGAAAGGTTTTAATCCTCTCTCTTGCAGAATACGAATAATTCCGCTCTCTTTCTCATCTTCTCCGTGGGTAGCGCTCTCGGCATAGAGTTGAATTGCTGTGTAGATCAAGAATCCACCAAAGACAAAGAAGACTGCCTCAAAACGTTCAATGACGGCAGCTCCGATGCTAATCGCAATAACACGAAGAATGAGCGCAAAGCTTATGCCGATAAGAAGTGCAAGTTGTTGACGTTCCTTTGAAATCTTTAGTTTTGTGAGGATAATGATGAAAACAAAAAGATTATCAAAGGAGAGTGAGTACTCAGTAAGCCACCCTGCAAAGAATTCTTGTTGAGCCTGCGAATCAATCCAACTGCCAAGTGAAATACCAAATGCGATTGCGAGAGTGACGTAGAAGGCTGTCCACCCAAGGACCTCTCGAACCGAAGTCTCTTTATTGCGGTTCTTAATCGCCCACGTAAAGTCAAAGGCGAGAATGGCAAGCAGAGAAACAACTGTCACAAGCCATTCGGTAGTGGAAACCATTGTGGGAGACTAGCATTCTCTCTCGTGAGCTCAGATCCACTAGAAGAAGTTTTTGCAGAGTTTGAATCACATTTCAAGGAAATTCATTCGCTAGTCCGGGTCGTTCTCTCGGGGCGCCGCCGGAATATGCAAACGCCTCATGAGCGAATTGATATTCGACCTGTCAAGATTAAGAACGCACTTCAGATACAGCTCACCTATGGCGATGGCCGCGCAATGACAACTAAAAATTTTCTGCCAGACCAGGCTCCTTTTTCTTCACTGTTACGAAGTGGCTTTGCCAATATTTTGCTGGAGCACACTTCAGGATCGCTCAATGTTCGAATCACGA
>JACCDM011579209.1_pt1 | contig 41593 bp, 33 predicted proteins | sample 7445851 | NCBI WGS metagenome assembly JACCDM01 (sample SAMN15323438, study PRJNA562643) | freshwater metagenome | isolation source: river surface water | place: USA:Blue River Watershed | collected 2017-08-16
GTATCGCAGATGCAACAGGTCGCATGGTATATGCAAATCGTTACATCGTAGAAGGTTCATTGAATACTACAATCGACTTTGGTCAGACATTGGCTGGCGGAGTTTACATGGTAGAGATGATCCAAAACGGTGAAATGAAAACCATGAGAATGGTAGTGAGCAAGTAAATGCACACGCAACAATAATGAAAAGCCCCGTCAGCAATGACGGGGCTTTTTTATTTGAAAAAAAAAAATTAAATTAAAGATTGAATCCAATTTTTGGCCAAATCAGGACACTCCCATTGTCCCATATGTCCTACGTCCTCAATCATTGTCACTTGGGATGAAGTGAATAGCTTTTGTTCACTTTCAATATCTTTCTGGGCAACAGATGTATCCATAGATCCTCCAAAATAGTAAACTGGTATTAGCAATGATTCAACCAATTGGATGTGGTTTGAACGATTCATCATAGCACGTTGACATTGTTGAATAGTAGTAGTGTCAATTTGAAAAGCATCTGTTACTAATTCATCAATCACATGATACTTTTTTACTTTGAAAGCCTCAGGGAATAGATTAGAAATCATCGTTCGGATGTAGAGATTTTTATTTTCTGCGACCAATTCAATTGCCCGCTTTCTTTGCTCCTTTTTTTGCTCCTCATCTTCACTCAGTTTAGAATGAAATAGACCTATCCAATGGGGTCGCGATCCTTGTTTAACCAATTCACCTAAAAGATAGCCACCCATGGAGTGACCGATTATCCCGTAGGGTTGATTTGTATCAATTTGAGCAAGAATTTCTTGGGCAATTTCTTCCATCGAGCCAGGGCAAGGTTTTTTAATCCAATCGCCATGTCCGGGAAGTGAAATTCGAGTAAATTCTGCATCAAGCTTAGATGTAAAATCCCACATTTTTGGATTCTCAAGAAATCCATGAATCAAATAAACACGCATGCTAAACGCTTTGAGCAACAACTTCTTCTACTGCATCTGGTAATTTTGATTTTAATAAATTTTCGATTCCTCCTTTTAATGTCGCAGTAGAAGAAGGGCATCCAGAGCAGGCACCTCTCATGTTAACATAAACTTTCTTGTTGTCATATCCGACAAAATCAATCGCTCCACCATCTTGCTCTACTGCAGGTCGAACGAATTCATTGAGCAAGTAAATAATCTCCTCATCATATTCGGAAGCCGGTAGACTTGATATGTTAGCAGATGGAGAAGAGGTAGCTGATGCAGTATCAGGACGTTCTGCTCTGGACATCAATTCCGCAGGAACTGTTGATACGGCAATTTCATGATCCATCAGCCATTCTCTGATATACTCTCTGAGTTGCATTACGATCATGTCCCAATCTAAACTTTCATCACGCGTGACAGTAACATAGTTGCTGCTTATAAATACGCTTTTCACAAAAGGAAAATGAAAAAGTTCTTCAGCCAAGGGGGATGAGCCTTTGGCTTCATTGGCGTGTTTATACTCAACCTGTAAACCGCCGCCTATCAGAATTCTGTCTGCGACAAACTTCATAGTCATTGGATTGGGTGTCATTTCTGCATAAACAGAAGTTGGGATTTTCTTCGTTTCCATGTTGCAAAGTTAGTGCACGTTTAGGTGAACTACGTTTACCTTTGTAAGATGGAAATGACCAAAATTGAATTTCAAAATCAAATCTTAGAAGGAATTCCTAATACGCTTCCAACGGGGCCTCAATGGGATGATAAGGTGAGTCACGCGCCAAAGCGCAAGGAGATATTAAATGAAGCTGAAAAAAAATTGGCTTTGCGTAATGCATTGCGATATTTTCCATCAGAATTACATCGTGATTTGATTGTTGAATTTAAGCGAGAGTTGGATGAGACCGGTAGGATTTACATGCATCGCTATCGTCCGCAGGGTATAATCAAGGCAAGGCCTTTGGATTGGTATCCGGCCAAAAGCCAACAGGCTGCCGCTATTATGTTGATGATCCAAAATAATTTGGACCCTGCCGTGGCGCAGCATCCGCATGAATTGATAACTTATGGCGGAAATGGTGCCGTTTTTCAGAACTGGGCGCAGTATCGTTTGGTCATGAAGTATTTGTCAGAAATGACGGATGAACAAACCTTAGTCATGTATAGCGGTCACCCAATGGGCTTGTTTCCTTCTCATGCTGAAGCTCCAAGAGTTGTTGTAACCAACGGAATGATGATTCCCAATTATAGCAAGCCAGACGATTGGGAAAAATTTAATGCTTTAGGTGTTACTCAGTACGGTCAAATGACGGCAGGATCATACATGTACATTGGTCCGCAAGGTATAGTTCACGGAACGACCATCACGGTAATGAATGCTGCACGTATGTTGCGCAATCAAAGAGGTGATCATCAAGTTTACGATTTACCAGGACAAGGTCTTTTGTTTGTAACTGCTGGTTTGGGCGGTATGTCTGGTGCTCAGCCCAAGGCTTCTAATATTGCGGGATGTGTTTCCATTACCGCGGAGGTAAATCCAAAGGCAGCCTACAAGCGACATGAGCAAGGTTGGGTAGATGTCATTGAAACCGATGCCGCAGTTGTGGTTGAAAAGGCGAAAAAAGCAAAAGAAAATGGAGATGTGGTGAGTTTTGCTTATGTCGGAAATATCGTGGAAGTATGGGAGGAATTACTCAAACAAAACGTTCAAGTAGATTTGGGAAGTGATCAAACTTCTTTGCACAATCCTTGGGCTGGTGGATATTATCCTGCCGGAATTTCTTTTGACGAGGCCAACGACATGATGGCAAAAAATCCGGAGAAGTTTAAGGATGAGGTACAGAAGACATTGCGGAGACACGCAGCCGCCATTAATGCTCATGCTGAACAGGGTATGTATTTCTTTGATTACGGAAATGCATTTTTGTTGGAAGCATCCAGAGCTGGGGCAGACGTTCTAGCAACTCCGGGTTCAAAGTTGTTCAATAGAACAATTGATGGTGTTGCATTTTCATATCCAAGTTATGTGCAAGATATTTTGGGCCCCATGTGTTTTGACTATGGATTTGGACCCTTCAGATGGGTTTGTTGCTCTGGAGATGCCGATGATTTAGAAAAAACGGATCGAATAGCAGAGCGTGTATTGACCGAACTGAAATCCAATGCACCTCACGAAATTCAGCAGCAAATGGCCGATAATATCCGATGGATTCAAGAAGCGGGAAAGAATAAAATGGTGGTTGGATCTCAGGCTAGAATCTTATATGCAGATGCACAGGGAAGAATGGCCATTGCCCAAGCATTTAATGAGGCCATAGCCAATGGTGAAATTGGTCCGGTAGTTTTGGGAAGAGATCATCATGATGTGAGTGGAACAGATTCACCTTACAGGGAAACTTCCAATATCTATGATGGTTCCAGATTTACAGCGGATATGGCGGTACATAATTTTGTTGGTGATGCCTTTAGAGGTGCTACTTGGGTAAGCTTGCACAATGGAGGTGGTGTCGGTTGGGGTGAAGTTATCAATGGCGGATTTGGAATGCTATTGGATGGTTCTTCACAAGCCAGTGTGCGATTAAAAAGAATGTTGCATTGGGACGTGAATAATGGAATTGCTCGACGAAGTTGGGCACGCAATGAAGAAGCCATTTTTGCAATCAAGCGCGCAATGGAACAAGAGCCTTTGCTGAAGGTAACGCTACCCAATCAGGTACCGGAAGACTTGTTATAAAAATGAAAGAGGGGCTAGGGCCCCTCTTTCTATATATCTGATTAATTGGCTTAATGCACAACCTGCAATTTGGTTTGTGAGGTTTTGTTTCCGTTTTGAACTTGTACGTTGTAAAGACCAGACGACCAATTTTCAGTTTGGATTGTAAGGCCATTGCTGGCAACATAAGTCCAAGTTTCAATCAACTTGCCTTGCATGTCAAATATCGATACCTGATCGTTCTCTTGCAAACCAGTAATTTGGAACTGCGATTGAGCAGGGTTGGGGTAAAGCATCCAGGTATTCAATTCTAATTCCACAGCTTCTGTTGTAGCACAGTCCATTTTATAAACTGACGAACTCATAATGGTATTCATGTTGTAACCCATGGCATGAATTTCAAATTGTATGCTGTCTCCACAAGGATAGGGTCCCATCATTTCAGCACCAACTTCATTCATCATTTTTAAATCACCATTCAAAGTATTGGTGACCATAAATGGGTAGGCGTTTCCTAAGTTGGTTAAATTCATCATGACATAGAATTGCTCATTGTCTGTATCTGGCACCATTTGCATGCCAACTATCGGCATTTCTACTTGGTAGTAGCAAGAGCCATCGTCGAACATAACGTATTCATCATAATTCAGCGCAGCTGGGTCCATACAACCACCGCAGTAATACATACAATTACCGGCATCACAAGTGGCATTGGGGTTGTAGTTACATGCATAAGGATCTAAACATCCGGGAGTTTCTGTTAGACCAATGGCTTCAACCGTGTAACCTAAATAAGGATTGGTATTGAAAGTTGCGTAATTGCTAAGCGTATCGTTACTCAAGGAAATTTCAATCTCTTCTCCAGTAAGACTATATGCCGTGAATTGGAAGCAATCAGTATTCATGCAGAATCCATTGTTCTCAGGATATAATCCGTAAGAGTATGTATAGTAATCAGCGGTATTGGCAACAAAATAGAAGCTGCCATTAGCACTTATCGTATTCCAATTTTCAGCACTACAACATGTGCCATTATCCAAAGTTGCATCAGGGTTGAAGTTGATAGCACTTGGATCAGTACAGCCTAGGCATGCGTAATCGCATATGTCATAGACGAAACAAGTTGCATTTGGATTGTAATTACAAGCAGATGGGTCTGCACATCCAATGACTTCACCGTTATCATAGCTCCAGAAGAAATCATACTCTGTGATTAATGGATTGCTGTATATGACAGTACCATTCTTTTTGATCTCTAATGAAAATGGCATACCTAAAAGGTCTCCAGCATTTAGTGTTAAGCAAGATGAGTTCACACAGAAGCCAACAGTTTCATTTGCGTAATCTGTAGAACCCACTTGAATTCCATATCCATCAAATGCACTCCAACTCACATATCCTCCTTGGCTGATTGCAGTTATTTCAAAATAATCAGCGGTGCAACAACTTCCATTGTCAATTGTAGCATCTGGATTGAAATTATATGCAGTGGAATCAGTACATCCTTGGCAAGAGAAGTCGCAAAGACTATAATCACCACAATTGGCTTGAGGATCATAGTTGCAAGCATATTCTAGCGTACAGCCTGAGACGATGCTGCCTATGCTCACGGGTTCATGTATGGTTGAAACATCATCCCACTCATTGGCACTATTCCATGAATTGCCAGAAAGTACGGTTTGCGTATTGTCGTAAATCAATGTGTAGTCGAAGGGAACGTACTCGCTGTTATAGGCATAGAAGGTGCCACATCCGGGTGCGACACAATAAGATTGGCTACCGATACCACTTAGCGAGTTGTTCTCGTTCCAGTAGTACCAAGAAACTGTAGAGGGAACATTGATGGCCAATGTTGTTCCAAAGCAACAAGTGCCGTTGTCAATTGTTGCATCAGGATTGAAGTTGCTTGCAGTTGGGTCTGTGCAACCTTGGCAAGAGTAGTAATCGCAAGATCCATCGTCACAAGTTGCGTTTGAGTTGTAATTGCAGGCAACAGGATTTGTACATCCTTCTATACCACCATTATCAATATTGAATCCGGACCACCACCCTTGAGGAAGGTTTCCCTGATACACAGATTCTCCTGCGCTGTTCACCCATTCAAAGGAGACAGGGTCTGGACCAAAACTCTGTATATATACCAAATAACATCCGGGGTTCATGCAAAAACCATTGTTTTGTCCCGAGTAGTTATCACCGTAGCCAACATATTGTTGCATACCATTGGCAACATTAAAAATCAGGCTATCGGCTGATTGCAGTGTTAACCATTGGCCATAACAACACGTTCCATTGTCAACGGTGGCATCACTGTCATAATTCTGGGCGTTGACATCCGTACATCCTTGGCAACTAAAGTCACACAAGGCATAATCAGAACAAGTGGCAAGCGGGTTGTAGTTACAAGCGCTTACTTCAGTGCAGCCAACTATGGATTGCCACGAAAAATAGGCAAACGTGTAGCCAGATGAGTCAGCGTATTGAACCTCTACAGGTATCGCTGCTCCGTTAACCGTTAACTCTAAAGTGGGTGTTATTGGGGAGGGGGTGAAATAGCCGTAGATGTAGTAGCACCCCATTGGTAGACAGAATGAATTTCCTGTTGTGTCGGAACTAGCAATGACAAACCAAGTGTCTGTGCTGACTATGGTCCAATCTAACGGACTTGAAGTAGAGATTGTTGCTTCAGCACAATCCTGATTTTGGCTGTATCCAAAGATGGATGTTAGCATGAGGAGCAGTAAAAAGCTGATTTTTCTCATGAAATTTATTTTGAGCAAAAGAACCCCACGAAACATTAAACAAAATGTTTCAAAAGTTAAAAATGGGAATTTAACAAAACTTAGGCAGGAAGCGTGGAAAGGAGAGATTCAAGAATCAATCGACCGTCTGTATTGGTCAATTCAAAGTCAGCCGCACGCTCTGGGTGTGGCATCATTCCAAATACATTTTTAGTGGCATTACAAACACCAGCGATATTATTTATGGCACCATTTGGATTGCTTTCCGCTGTTACATTACCTAATTCATCGCAATAACGGAAAAGAACCTGACCGTTGTCCTCAATCTTTTTGATCTCATCAGCAGAAGCAAAAAAGTTTCCTTCACCATGGGCAATTGGAACTTTGAAAGGAGTTTCTAAAGACAATCCCTGAGTGAGCATGTTGCTATTATTATCAGCCTTCAAATAGACATTTTTACAAATGAATTTTCTAGAAGTGTTGTGCAAAAGTGCTCCGGGAAGAAGCTTGGCTTCGGTTAATATTTGGAATCCATTGCAAATACCCATCACGTATCCACCACGATTGGCGTGAGCAATTACCTCGTTCATGATAGGAGAGAAACGTGCGATAGCTCCGCTTCTTAAATAATCGCCGTATGAAAACCCTCCTGGCACCATAATGAAATCACACCCTTGGATATCGGTGTCCTTGTGCCATAGTTTAACAACATCTTGACCAAGAATATCTCCCAAAGAATAAACCAAGTCTTCATCACAATTGCTACCAGGAAATACGACAACACCAAATTTCATAATGATAAGTTTTGGGCAAAAGTACGATTGAAATTTACACTTGGGTTACAACCAATGGAAAAAAACAAGGATACTTGTAATCAGCCACAAGTAGAAGAAAATTGGTGAAAGCAAACTTGTTCTGTAGTGGGTCCAATAGTGCCCCATAATCAATAGACAAGGCATGGTGTAGAGGGTAATTTGATTGGGGTTGTTCCAAATAGACCACCCAATATTTACAATAGAGGATGCCAGGACCAATAACAAAATGATGTTTTTACTTTGTTGAGTTTTATTGGTTTGTCGATCGTCTTTGTGAAGCACACCAAAGATTCCAAGAATGACAGTTATTAAAAACAACCAAAATTGAAATTGCAAGTTCAGTGGTTTTTGGAAATGATACAATCCAATATTACCATTTAAATGCCAAAATTCTTGGAATCCTTGCGCATATTGATAGCAACTTAAATAAATCCAAGGCAGTGAAAATCCAATAATCAAGAGCATAGTTTCTCTGAAAGAAAATGGCCGAGTAAGATTAATGCCTACTAAAATGATTACCGGTAAGATGAAGTGAAGGGGATTCAGGAGAAATGCAGTTCCAGAAAATAATGTAGATAGTAAGATCAAGTGATAAACTCTTTTTTGTCTAAAAATTTGAAACAAAAAATGACAAGCAGCAATGAAGGATAACTCACCAACCCAATATTGAATTTGAGGAAATTGGACTATTGCTATTGATGATCCAAGAGCATATAGCCATCCTACCAGATAAGCAGGTTGGGCGTATAGTTCATTTCGATTATACAAGTTGTTTATCAATAAAGAATTGGAAAGTATGATACTGAACAACAAACCAAACCACCCCCAATTCCAATTCCAATCCTGATACATTTGCGACCAATGCCATGTAATTTCTGTGATTCCTGAGAATAATACGATCAATATAGTTAATGGATACGCAAAGAGTAACAGCGGAGAATTCTGGGTAAGTGTGCGCAAAATCATGATTGCAAAAATGAGAAGTATTCCTTTGAATTTTAGCAATGTTGTTTATTTTTGCTAAAATTCTATCGGAATGAACTTACAAACTATACTTGCCCCTATCGTTGATGTTGCTCAATGGCTTTTCAAGCACATTTTGGTTCCGTCATTGTCTCCAATGAATACGCTATGTATCATCGGTGGTTTTTTTGGTCTTTGGTTGTGGTTGAGAATGCAAAAGTCCTTTACAGCTAAGGCTAAAAAAGAAGGAACGATTATTTGATTCATTCTTTGAAGATGGGCAGCACTGGTCTGGGGCCTAGAATATTGATAACAGGCGGTGCGGGCTTCATCGGTTCTAATCTTGTTGAGTATTTTTTAAACAAGAATTATCATGTTGTCTGCTTAGACAACCTCTCTACGGGTAAGTTTTCCAACATAGAGCCTTTTCTCGTTAAAGAAAATTTTTCTTGGATAAAGGGGGACATACGAGATTTTTCTGTGTGTGTTCAAGCGGTTGAAGGCTGCCAATTTGTGTTGCATCAAGCGGCATTGGGGAGTGTTCCTCGTTCAATAAACGATCCTATTCAAACCAATTCCGTAAACATCACAGGTTTTTTAAATATACTTACAGCCGCGAGAGATGCGGGTGTGATTAGAATGGTTTACGCGGCCAGTTCAAGCACTTATGGTGATTCACAGACTTTGCCAAAGGTGGAGGATAAAATTGGGAAGCCGCTCTCTCCATACGCGGTAACCAAGTTGGTGAATGAGTTGTATGCCGATGTATTTTCAAATCTTTACGGTATGTCAGTGGTGGGATTGCGTTATTTCAATGTATTTGGCAGACGTCAAGACCCAGCTGGTGCCTATGCTGCTGTGATTCCTAAATTTGTTATGTCTTTTTTAAACAGAGAAGATATTGTCATCAATGGCAATGGCAATCATTCAAGGGATTTTACTTATATCGATAACGTATTACAAGCCAATGATTGCGCTTTACAAGCTTCTGGTGATGGAATAAACGGTCAGGTTTTTAATGTAGCTTTTGGAGCCCAAATTAGCTTGAATGAAATGCTCGAGGTGATGCGCAATTTGTTTGCTGCGCGTAGTGGGAATTTCCAACCTAGTAGTATTATATATGGTCCGGAACGTTTGGGAGACATCCCTCATTCCTGGGCTTCTATAGAGAAGGCTAAATCTGTATTAAATTACCAACCTTCTCATGATTTTAAGCACGGATTGGAGGAGGCGATAGATTGGTATATCGAGAACTATACGAACAGTTCGATTTAATTTTTCAAAATGAAAAAAGCACTTATTACAGGAATTACAGGTCAAGACGGAGCTTATTTGGCGGAGCTTTTACTTAACAAGGGTTACGAGGTCTGGGGTATGAAGAGAAGATCTTCAATTTTCAATACGGCTCGCATAGATGGTTTATTTGCCAAAGACAGACAAGAGGAGGATGCAAGATTTCATTATTTCTACGGAGACCTTACCGATTCTAGTAACATCATTCGCTACATCCAAGAAATTCAGCCCGATGAGATTTACAACTTGGCAGCGATGTCACATGTTAAGGTGAGCTTTGATATGCCTGAGTACACAGGTAACGCGGATGGATTAGGGACTTTGAGGATTTTAGATGCGGTAAAAATGTTGGGTTTAAAAGACAAAACAAGAATATACCAAGCCTCCACTTCAGAGCTTTATGGATTGGTACAAGAAGTTCCGCAAAGTGAGCGCACTCCATTTTATCCTCGTTCCCCGTATGCTGTAGCAAAGTTATATGCGTATTGGATGACTGTAAATTATAGAGAAGCTTATGGTATGCATGCGAGCAATGGTATTTTATTCAACCATGAATCTCCCTTGCGTGGTGAAACTTTTGTAACCAGGAAAATAACCCGAGCTGTAGCTAATATTTCTTTAGGACTTCAGAAGGTTCTATCTCTTGGAAACTTGGATGCGCAGCGGGATTGGGGACATGCCAAAGATTACGTAGAAGCGATGTATCTCATCCTTCAGCAAGATGCGCCGGATGATTATGTCATTGCAACGGGCAAAACCACTAGGGTTCGCGATTTTGTTTTGGAAGCATTTCTTGAGGTGGGAATCCAACTTGAATTCAAGGGGAATGGTGTTGATGAAAAAGGGATGATTTCAGAAATCAATCATGAAAAATTCTTCAACATTACGGGCAAAGAATGTCCTGTTCATGTGGGTGAAATTTTAGTTGTAGTAGATCCGTATTATTTCCGACCCACGGAAGTTGAATTACTCATAGGCGATGCTGCCAAGGCGAGAACTGTGCTTAATTGGGAACCTCAATATACTTTATCAGAAATGATTGCAGAAATGGTTCAAGCAGATGTATTGCACGTGCGCAAAGAACTCGTTTTGAAAGATGTTGGTTTTGATGTAATTGGAAAAATGGAGGACATTATATAATTCCTTTTTTCCTAAATCTTTTGATTTGATTTTTTAGGGATTGAGCCAACAGCTCTTTGATCCATAATACGGAATCATCTGTCCAGCGTTGTGGGTGAAAGTTTAACATCACCGGTAATGGAAGTGCATGGTCCTTGATGGCTGTGATGATGTCATTTGTTGAATGAAATACAGGCCATGTTTTTGACGTTTTAATTTCATCTCTAATACTGAATTTCTTACCATCCCACATTCTGCCAGTATCAGTCAAATAGAATAGTTGGTCGAAATTAAAGTCCAAGTAAGGTTCCGCAATAATTTCGTGTTTTTGGTATGAAAAATCTTTCCAAACATCTTTATTGTCGTACTCGCTTCTTGGACTTCCATGCATGCAAATGGTATTGATTTTTGCAATTGCTCTGAGTTGTTCTATATGAATTTGAAAAAGTTTGTAAGCCTCCTGTCTATTGCCTTTTGCGAAATCCATATCTTCATAGTGATATCCAATTTCGTGCCCCATGGATTCAATCTCTTGAATTAATTCTTTTTGGAAACTCTGCGGAACAACTCGGAAATAATATGTCCCTTTGATGCCTCTTTGATGTTGCAATTGAGCAAAAGTCCGGGCGTGTTCTTTTCGATCGTCAATATCATGTCTTAGAATAATGGCTTGGGTTGCAGGTGATGTGGCATATTCCTGAACTGTTTGAAAAGTAGCTCCGCTGTTTAGAAGTGCATCCAGCAATTGGGTGTATTGCTGGATCGTGAAATCGCGCATGTTTTAAAAATTTTGAATGTATTGGACTAAGTATGCTGTAAGGTCTAATTTATCATTCATCAAACGCTCACGTTTCATTTGCCATTGCTTTTTGATTTCTCTGATCTCAGGCATCCATTGCTTAGTAAGTTGAATCATTTGAGAAAAATTTTCAGGTTGAAAAGAATGACAAAGGTTGTATTTATTTTCTATTTCGTTGGGTATTGAAAGTTTGCCAGAAAAGGTATTGCATTTCATGGCGGGTGTGCCTAGCAATGCGGCTTCTGTAGTCATGGTTTGACTATCTCCAAAAAATGCACTTGCGTAATAAAGCAAGGAGTGAATGTTTTCTGGAGATACAGATAAGCGCATAGAATCGAACTCCTGTTCAATGGGTTTTTCTGAGGTTATAAATACTTTTCCATGTGCTTGCAAGACGTTAATGAGTTCTCTTTTCTGCTCTAAATTTATACCTAGATGTCCTTCGTCATGGTGACCTTTTAAGGCAACAAATCTTAGAACAAAAAATATTTCATTTTCTTTTACACCAATTAGTTTCAATACGCTGGGATCAGCGGTAAATCGGTTTTTATGCAAGTAAGCCAATTCATGGTAACTGTTGTAACGAACCAATTTATTTTCGAAAGACGGAATATGGATGGGAGATGGTGCGAGAATTTTTGTGGTGTAAGGGTAGGAAAATTTGGCAATTAAGGGAACTGCACTCTCATCATCATCACTCAAGTGAATTGCCTGAAACCATGGAAGTACAAGATTGAGATGATCATTTGTAATTGAACTCCCGACTCCAATTGTACATCGGTTTTTGAGGACATGGAACAATGCAATCATATCAAAAATCAATTGCTTGAAAAGCTTGCCCCATTTGCCATTGCCCTTATTTCCTAAATTGATAAACGGTATGTTGTAATAATTGAGTAATTGGATAATGATAGGTTCATTTTTACAAGCCACTTTTACAAAATGACCATTGGTCATGAGCTCATGATACACGTTTTTTATCAAATGAACTTGACCTGGATGATTAACTTCTATGAAAATTCTTTTCTTCTTCATCTCGTTATCTTTTCAAGATCAAATAGGGCAGTAGCAATTTTTCTATGATCCAAGGTAGAGGGTCACTGGGCAACCAAACCGCATGTTGACATGGTTCAATTTTTCTGAAAGCATATTTTTTACCCATATGCCATAATTTCAGCCGAATCGGCCAATCAGTTAATGAATGAAAGAAACTGGCTTTTTTGAAACCGGGATTGGGATGTATGGGCTGACCAATTAAATGTCGGTAGTATAATTCTAAAAATGGAACTTCTGCTTTTTCTGCTATTGCATGCCATTTCCAAGTTCTTGGGTTGACCTCTAAAAATTTATAACTGCCGTCTCGTTCATCTTTTTTAAATTCAATTTCACATAAACCTGTGAAGTCGGTGTGCGACATTATTTTTTCAGCGTATTCAATAATTTCAGGGATTTCTACAATTTCTGCATAAGTGGTAGCATTACCAAAATCAATGGGATGTTGTCTCATGCGACAAGCACTTAAATGAGCCATAATTTTTCCATTAATTGCAAGTGCTCCTACAGAGTATTGTGACGCACTATCCCCGGGGATGATGTCCTGAATGATGATTTCATCTTCTGGAATAACAGTAGACGCTATTTTAAAGTTTTCAATAAGTTCTAATTCATCGTTGCAAACCAAAACTTTCTTTTTCAACTTGCTATAAAAATAATGCATCACACTGGGTTTGATAATGCATGGGAACGGAATACTGATGGCTTTTAAATTATTTTGATTTAAATGACAATGCGTAGTGGTTATTGGAATTCCAAGATCTTCACACATTTGATATGACTTGGTTTTGTCATAGAAGAGGCTAACTCTCTCCCAATCGTCTGTGCTGACGGTGAAGTGCGCAGATAACCAGGGTTTGTTTTTACTTAGAAATTCAACGTGTGAATCATGCGTAGGAAAAATAATCCATTGAGAATATGCATTCTTTTGGATCCAACTTTCAAATGTATTTCTCCAATTATCTGGAGTGCACATAAAAAATTCACCACAGAATTTGGAGAATCTAGAAATGTTCAGATTCGTATCATCAATGATGATAGACGGGATTTTCAATTTGCCAAGAATTCTGATAATGCCAAGCGCTTGAACATGTCCGCCCATGACAATAATTCCAGGTAATTGAGCGCCGTCTAATTTCATGATTCAAGTTTGTTGCTAAAATACTCAATTAATACGCAGTATTGCAGTAATTGTGCGGCGGACTGGGGTTTATGAAGCTGAATAAATCAGTACATTTACACGTATGAATATTGGTCAGATCATAGGTAGAAATCGAATGCTTTTTGACGAAGATGTTTTTCAATGGGAAGACATCATCTCCCGAGAGGTTCGATATTCTAGATTTTTAGTTTTAGGCGGTGCAGGATCAATTGGTCAAGCAGTAGTAAAAGAGTTGTTCAAGAGAAATCCGTTAAAACTTCATGTCGTTGATATCAGTGAAAATAACTTGGTAGAGTTGGTGAGGGATGTTAGAAGTTCGATTGGATACATTGATGGTGATTTTAGAACTTTTGCGTTGGACATACAATCCAAAGAATTTGATCAGTATTGTGAGGAAGAAACAGGATTTGATTACGTATTAAATCTCTCCGCCTTGAAGCATGTTCGCAGTGAGAAAGATCCTTTCACCTTGATGCGCATGATTCAGGTAAATGTTTTAAATACAATCAAGACTCTCGATTGGTCGATTAAGCATGGTGTCAAAAAATATTTTTGTGTTTCTACGGACAAGGCGGCAAATCCTGTAAATATGATGGGTGCTTCCAAGAGAATCATGGAACTTTTTTTGTTTGAAAAGTCAAAGCACATTTCAATTTCAACCGCACGATTTGCCAATGTTGCGTTTTCAGATGGCTCTTTGCTTCATGGTTTTTCACAAAGAATCATGAAGAGACAACCTATAGTAGCTCCAAATGATGTACGCCGTTATTTTGTTACACCTGAAGAGGCGGGTTTGTTGTGTTTATTTTCTTGTATACTCGGAGAAAAGAATGATATATTTTTTCCGAAGCTCTCTGAAGATCTTCACCTATCTAAATTTTCTGACATTGCGATTGCCTTTCTGAAAGAACAGGGTAAGCGCCCCAGATTGGCTAAATCTGAGGAGGAGGCTAGACAAATGTGTAATGAGATTACTGAGAAGAATGACTGGCCATGTTATTTTTCGGCGAGTGATACAACGGGGGAAAAGGATTTTGAAGAGTTTTACAGACATGACGAGGAAGTGAATTGGAATCGATTTAAACAACTAGGAATTGTCAAAAATAATTCTTCCGTTTCATCTAAAACCTTGCAAGAGTTTTTGTCAGGATTGGAGGATTGGAAATCATCTTCGCATTGGAAAAAAGCGGATATGGTTGAGTTGTTCAAATCCTTATTGCCAGAATTTGAGCATGAAGAAAGGGGTAAATATTTGGATTCAAAAATGTAAATGGCTATGGATAAGATTTTTCAATTTATTCGTTCTCAATATCCGGATGAAAATCCTATTGGTTTGCATGTTCCAAGATTTAATGGCAAGGAAAAAGAATATTTGGAGGAATGTATTGATACAACTATGGTTTCCTCTGTAGGTCCTTTTGTCAATCGAATGGAGAGAGATTTGGCTCGTTACACAGGGGCTCAATTTGCCATAGCAACTGTAAATGGGACTGCGGCATTGCATATCGCTTTGCAGCTAGTTGGAGTGAAGAGAGGTGATTTAGTTATCACCCAAAGTTTTTCATTTGTAGCCACCGCCAATGCAATACACTACACAGGTGCAATTCCCTACTTTGTGGATATAGAGGAGGAGAGTTTGGGTATGAATATCCAATCACTGTTGATATTAGAAACGGAATTAGAGAAGAGAGCAGACGGCGTATATCATGTTCCAACCAACAAAAGAATGGCAGCGGTTGTTCCAATGCATAGTTTTGGTATGCCATGTGAAATAGAGTTAATTGCCAATTGGTGCGCCACCTGGGGAATCCCCTTGGTGGAAGATGCTGCGGAGTCTTTGGGTTCTTTTTATAAAGGAAGACATACAGGAACGTGGGGCAAAATAGGCGTGATGAGTTTTAATGGAAATAAGACCATCACAGCTGGTGGTGGAGGTGTTATTCTTACAGACGATGAAGATTTGGCTCGTCATGCAAAACATCTGACAACTCAAGCAAAAATAGCCCATCCTTACGAATTTATTCATGATGAAGCAGGCTACAACTACCGATGTCCCAATCTCAATGCGGCTTTGCTCTGCGCGCAATTGGAGTATCTAGACGAAATTTTAATAGACAAAAGAAACTTAGCATCTGAGTATGCAAGATTTTTTGAAGAGTATACACCCCATTTTAGATTTGTTACGGAAGGCAATTTTAAATTGAGTAACTATTGGCTGAATTCATTGATTTTTGACAGTGCCGAATTCAAAGAAAGTTTCTTGAAAAGATCGATGGAGTTGGGAATTATGGTCAGGCCAGCATGGCGACCCATGCACATGTTAGATATGTACAGAGATGCTCCAAGAGGTGATTTATTTCAGACTGAATGGGTATACAAGCACCTGGTTAATTTGCCAAGTAGTACTAGAAAAAAATGAGAAAGAATATGCATAAGGAGCCAGTAATAATCATTGCAGAAGCGGGAGTGAATCATAACGGTGATTTGCAGAACGCGCTTTCACTCATTGACAAGGCGGCCGAGGCTGGAGCTGATTTTGTGAAATTTCAAACTTTTAAAACAGAGTTGGTTGTAAGTGCAAAGGCAGAGATGGCGGAGTATCAAAAGGTCAATATGAATCAGGATGGTTCGCAGTGGGAGATGATAAAGAAGTTGGAGATTCCATTGGATTGGTATCCTTCTATGCTCAAACGATGTGAGGAAAAGGGAATTCGTTTTTTCTCTACGGGCTTTGATGTGGAATCAGTGGATATGTTGCTGCAATGGAATCCGGGTTATATCAAGATTCCTTCCGGTGAAATGACCAACTTGCCTTTTTTGCGTTTTATTGCAACTAAGGGAGTGCCAGTAATTATGTCAACTGGGATGTGTAGTTTGGATGAAGTGAAGATTGTAATTGATGTTTTGCTTTCAGGGGGATTAACAAAAGAAGAGATTATCGTTTTGCACTGCAATACCGAGTATCCCACTCCCATGGAGGATGTAAACCTAAGAGCGATGTTGCAGATCCAAGAAGCCTTAGGTGTTCGCGTTGGATACTCTGACCATACTTTAGGAATTGAGGCACCATTAGCGGCCGTTGCTTTGGGAGCAGTTTGTATTGAAAAACACTTTACATTGAGTCAAGAGATGGAAGGTCCGGACCACGTCGCCTCCTTGAACCCGGAGCAGTTGAAGCTGATGGTTGAGGGTATTAGAAATGTTGAGAAAATGATGCAAGGTTCTGGTGTGAAAGAACCTTCCCAGTCTGAAATGAGAAATATTGCCATTGCAAGGCGCAGTATACATGCATCCAAAGATTTAGAATCAGGATCTATTTTACAATCTGAAGATTTAATTGCTCTGAGACCAGGAGATGGCATTAGCCCCATGGATTGGGATGAAATAGTTGGAAGAGAATTATCGAGGAGAGTTGGTGTTGGCGAGAAATTAAATTGGGAGATGTTCAAATGAAAATTGCTTGGTTGACAACCTCTCGGGCGGATTTTGGTATTTGTATTCCAATGATTTTAAAATTAAAATCCAATCCCAAAATAGAGTTAGATATCATTGCAACGGGTTCTCATTTGATGGTGGAACATGGCAATACAGTTGATGATATTTTTCCCTTGGGTGTTAATGTACATCAGGTACCTGTCCATTTGAATGGAAGTGATGCAGCCTCAGTTGCCCATGCGTATGCCAATACTGGATTGGCATTTTCAAAATTCTGGGAAGACCATCATCAGTATGATTTGATTTTTGCATTGGGAGACCGATATGAAATGGCCGCTGCGTTATTGGCCGCTGTACCTTTTCGCATTCCAATCGCACATTTGTGTGGCGGAGACATAACTGATGGAGCTATCGATCAGATGTACCGTGATATCATTACCATGATTGCAAAATTTCATTTCACCACTGAGGAGCGCAGTGCAGCAAGAGTATCACAATTGAAAGCAAATTATGCTGATCAGGTAATTGCCAATGTGGGTTCGCTGGCCATTGAGCAATTGCAGCAACACACCGATATCGACGAAGTAACTTTTAAAAATCGGTGGGGTATTGATATACATAAGCCTTTTTTCTTGGTTACATTTCACCCGGAAACTATGCATGTTGAAACCAATGAGCATCACGTTAGACATTTCCAATCCTTTTGGTTGCGTGCATTGAATGAGAGCGAAGAGCAATGGTTGATTACTCTTCCCAATGCAGATGCCGAGGCTGAGATATGGCGGAAAATGTTATTGTCCGTTGCTGAGGAATTTCCATCCCGTGTCAAATGTCATTCTCACTTGGGTGTACAAGGTTATTATACGGCCATGAGAAATTGCGTGGCTATGATTGGCAATACCTCAAGTGGGATTGTGGAGTCCGCTACATTGGGAGCCTGGGTTCTGAATGTTGGAGACCGACAAAAAGGGAGATCGCGCAATCCCAATGTAAACGATATGAAGTTTGATGAATCCGAAATTTGGCGTCACTGGAAAGAAATATCTAGCGATCGATATCAAGGAGGAAATTTGTACGGAGATGGATTGACATCAAAAAAAATTATGGATTTGTTAAGTCAAAATTTTATTTCATTACATGAATTATAAAAGACATTTAATACCCATTGGAACTCCCATTCGAATGGCTTTAGAGCGATTGAACGAATTGGCTTCTGATGCAATTTTATTTGTGTGTAACCAAGAGGATGAACTTTTGGGAAGTCTTACAGATGGCGATGTGCGAAGAGGTTTGCTCAGAGGAGCTTCAATTGAGGATTGTGTCGAGACTATCATTCAATCTAATCCCAAGTTTTACAGGAAGGGTCAATTGGACCTTGCCCTACTTCAGGATTATCGCGCCAAGAATTTTAGAGTAATACCCTTGTTGGACGAGACGGGAATGCGGATCATCGATGTTATCAATTTCAGATTGCAAAAATCTTACCTGCCCATAGATGTAGTTTTAATGGCAGGGGGACAGGGAATGAGACTGCGTCCTTTGACCCAAGATACGCCCAAGCCGATGTTGCCGATAGCGGGAAAACCAATATTGGAGCATCATTTACATCGTCTCAAGTCTTTTGGAATTGGCAATTACTTTTTATCAGTTAATTATCTTGCGGAGAAAATAAAATCCTATTTTCAAAATAAATTGGAGTGGGATGGAAAGCTCACTTTTGTAGAAGAGGACCAAGAAATGGGTACTATTGGATCTGTTTCTTTGATTAAAAAATGGCATCATGATTTTGTCATTATTGCCAATTCAGATTTGTTGACCAATGTAGATTATGAGCAATGGTTTATTGATTTCATTGAGAATAAACAGGACATTAGTGTGTTAACGATTCCGTATTTGGTTAATGTGCCTTATGCTATTTTGGAAACAGAAAACAACTCGGTTACCTCATTCAAAGAAAAGCCAACTTATACCTTTGAGGCCAATGGGGGCATGTATTTGATTCATAAAAAGTGGTTGTCGGAAATTCCAAAAGGGCGTTTCGACGCTACTGATTTGATCCAAAAAATGATTGATTTAGGCGCAAAAGTTGGAACTCATCGACACCAAGGATATTGGCTTGATATAGGAAGACATGAAGATTATGAGAGGGCACAGCGGGATATAGAAAATTTGTTGATGTAATATGAAGACCATAGCGATTATTCCCGCCAGAGCAGGTTCCCAAGGGTTGCCAGGAAAAAATTACAAGAACTTTTTAGGCAAGCCACTCGTGCAACACACCCTTGAATTGGCATTAACTGTTTTTGATCGAAAGGATATTGTTGTGAGCTCCAATTGTAACCACGTCCTTGATGTAGCCCGCTCATGTGGTTGGGAAAACTTGAGTTCCCGACCAGAAGAAATTGCGCAATCAGACACTTCCATGCGAGATGTGTTGCTTTTCGAAATAAAAAAGTATGAGTCCGCTTATGGTGAAAAAGTGGATCGTGTTGTGCTACTACAGCCCACGTCGCCCTTGAGAAACAGAGCGGATATAATCGGGGCAATGAATAGAATGGAAGGTACGGATTTGGATATGGTCTTAACCGTTTACCCGTGCAAGCAGAATCCCTATTCCGTAGTGATGGAATACAATGACGAAGGACTTTTACAAAAGGTAAAATCTCATACGTTTACAACCCGACAGGCTACACCGCCGGTTTTTTGCATCAATGGAGCGGTTTATGTGATTAATGTTCAGCGTTTGCTTGAGTCGGATCTTTCCCAATTTAAGCGTTTGGCCGGATATGAAATGCCTGAAAATAGATCTATCGACATAGATACGGATTGGGATTGGTATATGGCTGAGAAAGCCGCGGAATATATTAAATTTGCTTAGGGACCAATTTCCCAAAGCATGAAAGTCATTCATAATTTTATTCGTTCATTCCGCAGTTATATTTTGGTATGTGCAACCTTTGTGTTGGTATCATCTTGTAGAACGCCACAGGAAGTGGTGTATTGGAATGATAGCAGCAATGAAGAGTTAACTTCTAAAGGAGACAGGAATTTGCAAACCAAAGTCCAATGGGGAGATCAATTGTATTTGTTTATAAACGCAAGCAATGTCGAGGCGGTAGAGGCCTATAACTTGGCTAATTTTTCGTCTTCGAAAATGGCGAGTAATGTCAAGGGAAGTCAGGTAGACCCGGTGGTGGGTTATACCGTGGATAAAGATGGAGCCATTGAAATTTTGCGAATTGGCAAAGTGAACGTGATTGGAAAATCTTTGGCAGAGATCAAGTCTGAATTGGAAATTAAATTAAAAGACTATTTGATAGATCCTGTAGTGACTATTCGAATTTTAAATTTTCACATTACCGTGCTTGGCGAAGTGAGTATGCCAGGCACGTACAATATCCCTTATTCTCGTGTAGATGTTTTTCAAGCACTTGGATTTGCTGGAGATATGACCATCAATGGGAAACGGAACAACGTGATGGTTGTGAGGCAAACCGATCAAGGGAAAAAAGTGCACAAGATAGATTTGACAAAGAAGGAATCTTTCAGTGATGAATTTTTTTATTTACAATCAGGAGATATCATATACGTAGAGCCCAATAGAGTTCGTGTGAACAATGGTAGCGTGTTCCTCCAAGTATGGCCAACAATTGCATCTGCAGCAACCTTGGCTCTTTTAATCATGATCAATTTTAAATAATGAGCAAAGATCCATTGGAAGTTCCTCAAGATCAATTGCAAGGTTCATCTGGCATCGATCTTAAAATTGGGAAAATAGTTTTGCCTTATTGGCCCCTTTATTTGGGATCTCTGATCATCGGAGTCCTCATAGCTTTTTTTATAATCAAAACCACAAATCCAGTATTTGAGGTCCGAGGCAAAATTTTAATCAAAAATGATCAAGATGCTGTTTCATCGGATCGAGATATGATCCAGGTGGAAATGTTCAACTCTGAAAAAATTATTGAAAACGAGTTGGAGATTTTAAAGTCACGCGGCATAATTGGTGAAGTAGTGGATGAATTAAATCTGCGCGTGAGATGGTTTAAAGACAATCGTTCAAAAGATGTATTGATGGGGGTGGACTTTCCCATCCAATTGATTCCATTGAGCAAGGAAAACTTTAATCAGCGTGGCAAATTCAAAGTGGAAATTGACTGGCAAAAAGAGGAACTCAAAGTATTGAATCAAGTTGTCAATTTAAATGATACTGCGGTTGTGATGATATCTAACTTGCCGTTTAAAGTTGAATTTCAAAAACCTGTAGGCAGCGAATTTAAAAACTATACTTATTTCCTTCAAGTAGCGGATTATGAGACTTCGATTTCAGAATGCATGTCGAGATTAGAATTGACTCAGAAGAATAAGCAAAGTGCAATTGTTGATATGCGTTTTGTGTATCCCAACTACCTCACGGCAAAAGCTTTTTTAAAAACTTTGGTTGATCAATATGTCAAGCAAGATGTCAAAGAGAAGAAGGTTCTAGGCAACGGAACCTTGCAATTTATTGAAGACCGTTTAAATCTATTGGCCAAGCAATTGGATAGCGTTGAAACGGATGTTGAAGGGTACAAGACGGAGCATAGCATTGTAGATTTTAAAGCACAGTCTGGACACAATTTGGCGATGCTTCAAAATCAAAAAATTGCCTTATTAGACAATGATATACAATTGTCCATTTTGGGTGAGGTGAAGAAATATCTTGATTCCAAAGGAAATGTTATGTTTACCAGTCCTTCTGTTTTGGGTTTGAATGATCCTAATTTGAATGGGCTTCTGAATCAACTTCACGAAAAGGAATTGAAGTTTGCGCGAGACAAGAAAACTCTGGGCAATAAGGACATGAGCTTACAAATGCTTCAAGAGGAATTGGAGTCATTGAGAAAGCAGATTGGAGATTTGGTAATAGGCATGGAGCGTAACATGCGCGCATCGAGAAGAACGATTCAATCCGAAATTGAGCTTCGAGTTCAAGAATTGGCCAAAGTTCCAAGTCAGGAAAAAAGCTTAACAGAAATAACCAGACAGCAAGAAATCAAAAGTTCAATATTTACGTTTTTACTTCAAAAGCGTGAAGAGGTAGCCATTGCCTTAGCATCGGAAGATTCTAATTTGCGGGTATTAGAACAACCGTATGGAAGTATGCGCTCAATTTCACCCAAACGAAATATGGTTTTTCTGATATCTATTTTGATTGCTTTGCTGCTTCCGTATATTGCTATGTATTTGTATGATTGGTTGCGCGGAAGAATAGCTTCTAAATTCGAGATTGAAAGATTGACAGGATTATCAGTTGTATCTCAAATTTTGTATAACAATACCAAGGGATCATTCTTGCTTTCTAAATTGGATCGTTCTCCGATTGCAGAATCAATTAGATCCATCAGAACAAGAATGATGTATGTTCTGAATCAAAAGAAGAGTCAAGTTATTTTTGTTTGTTCAGCAATTCCTCAAGAAGGTAAAAGTTTTGTTTCAACCAACTTGGGAATTGCCTTTGGATTGATGGGGAAACGTACGCTTATACTCGGGGCTGATTTGAGAAAACCGCAACTGCATAAGACTTTTAATATCAGTAATCAGAAAGGGTTGTCAAGTTTTTTAATGGGAACGGAAATCATTCAAGAGTGCATTGTGCCAGTGGAACATGAGAATTTATTTATCATGCCAGCGGGGCCACTTCCCTACAATCCCAGTGAGTTATTAAATTCTGATTTGCTTCAAGATTTATTCAAAGAATTAAAACAGAATTACGATATTATCATAGTGGACACAGCACCTTTGGCTTTGGTATCAGACGCGGAGACGATGTTGAGTCATGATGATACCGTGTTGTTTGTTACACGACAAAATCACACGCCTAAGTATGTTTTTAAAGAAGCTTTGGAGCGCCTCTTAAAGCTGGGTATTCGGGATATTAATGTTGTCTTCAACGGAGTTAGAACCAAGGGTTTTGGGTATTATTATGTCTATGGGGATTATCGATACACAAGTTCATATACCTATTCAGGCTATTATGGGGATGATTTTGATGACGATCCAAAGAGACCATCAGAAAAGTCTTAGAGTTAGATGATTTGTAAAAATTCAATTTGAACGGTTAGTGCCAATGATAGCGGCGATAAAAAGACAGCGGTCCTCAATGATATATGTTTTGAGTGGTTTGTTTCGAACCTTCATGCAAGTCATTGTGGGTTTTTTAGTTCTCCGTTGGATTGATCCTGCTTCTCTTGGACAATGGCAGTCGTTGCTGTTGATGAGCACTTATCTGAGTATATTGACTTTAGGAACAACAAGTGCTATAAATAGGGAATTGCCTTTTTTATTGGGTAAAAACGAAGAAGGAAAGGCGATGCAATTTTTGTCCTCAGTTGGATTTTACACAGAATTCTTAAGTTGGTCTTTTGTTGTATTGTCGATTGGAATTGGCTTTGTCTTTTGGATAATGAATTGGTACAAATGGGATTTTTGTCTTCAACTTGTATTGGCTGCTATCAATGGAGCTATTAATATTCACACCAATTTCATTGGAGCAACTTTTAGAACCTCTAATAGTTTTCAAAAGGTAGGAAAGGTTCAATTTATAGTAGCGTTGGGTTACGTTTTTCTAATCCCCTTGATTTATTATGGCAATATTGGGGGATATATTTTTTATCAAACTATTTTGTCATTATTGCTGTATCTCGGCTATTGGTGGCATCGACCATATAGAGTGAAGTACAGATGGAACTATGCCAATCTAAAGGAGATGGTTAAAGTGGGTTTTCATTTATATGTTTGGAATTATCTCAGCACTGTTTCTAAATCTTTTCCAAGGTTGGCTTTGGTCATTTTTGCCAATCCCTACACAGTTGGCTTATACGCTCCTGCACAAAATGTCAACACAGCAATACTGAATTTGCCGGGGTTATTGAATAGGATTCTTTTTCCTAAAATGTCCTTTAAATATGGGGAGTCTGGGAAAGTTCATGAGGTGATTAAGTCTTCTTTCCGATGGTCTTGGATGATATTGGGAACTATGTCTCTGATTGCTGTTCCATTGTCTTTTGCAATTCCATTTGTTTTTAATGAATTTTTCCCAAAGTATGCTGAATCTTCCACTGTAGCTATTGTGGCACTTTGGGCCGGTGTGCTTTACAGCGTAAATTCTATTTTTCAATTGACTATTACCAGTATCAAGGCTCACAAAGAATTGCATCAATTGATCGTGATGAGATTTGTTTTTTTAGGACTTGGAATTTTCATTTCATATCTCATGCATTGGAATTGGTTAATGATAGTTTCAGTATCAGCTTTGATGGCTGAGGTATTGAACATTTTCCATGGAATTTTCATTTTAAGAAAAAAGCTGAAATCGTGAGCAAGCTTTATCTTTTGGTTGCTAATCCAACGCAGATGATGAATGCCATAGAGGCGCGTCATTTTTATGACTCGGTATTTCATGATTTTGAGTTGCTGGTATTTTCTGAATCTTTAAGTTACCAAAAGCAGATTTTATCAATGGCTGATGATTCATGGAATAAAAAGATATATGTCCCCAAAGGTTCAGGAAAATGGAATGCCCTCGTGAGCATTTTTGCTAAGAGGAATTTTTTTAGAGAAGTTTTCAATTCTGCCAAAAAAGGGGACGCTCTTATGATTGGAAATATTCATCATTTTGGGTGCTGTTCTCTTGCATCGAGATGGAAAGATTGTGGAGAGGTTTATGCGATGGATGATGGATTGGGTACTGTCAATTGGGATAATCTATTGTCAAATCAACAAATCTGGACCCCAAAGATTCCCAAAGGATGGAAAGGAAAAATAGAGAAGTTGATTTGGGGTATTCCAAGAATTCAATTGAATTGCCTGAAGTTTTTTTCTGTTTACCCGTTGACTCATTTTCCCAATGCCGTGCTCAATAATTTTGAATTGATTTCAAAAAAATATATGGGCAAAGCATACAACATGAAGTTGGTATATTTTTTAGAGCAGCCTTTGGTTGAGCTTGGAGTTCTTCATCCAAGGGATTACGACAAGATGATTCGGCTTATCCAACACCATTACCAAAGTCAAGGATGTGAGTTTACTATCGTCCGACATCGTGCGGCACATTTTCAAAATTCAAGTGATGGATTAGAATATGTAAGTTGGGATAAACCTATAGAGTGGGAAATGACGGATTGGGATGTGATTCCCGGGACGATAGCTACATTTTATTCATCGGGTGCCTATCATTTAAATAAAATGAGCCTTGGACAAATCAAGGCGGAGTATTGGCAAATAAAAAATGATCTTGGGGACGTAATTGTTCAACCTCAGTTGATGCATTGGTTGAGATTGAATTCACTTTCTCAAATGACGGTATTGGAAGTTGCCATATGAGTACTTGGAGTAACGATAAAATAAGGCATTTGTTTACCTCCAACCCGGAGTATAATTTTATTGTATTGCTGCCTTTGCTCAATGTAATCGCAACGGTGTTGACTCCGTATTTTACGGGTACATTAAATCCGGGAATCATTCGCACGATTGTGATAGGTGGCTTCTCGCTGTACTTTTTTTTCAAGCGATTTGTATGGCAAAACTTGGCTTTGAAGTGGTCCATGTATTTTTTAATTTATCTGGGATTGATGGGGCTCTTCTCAACGGATTATTCAATCACTTATAATGTGTATTTTAAAATTTACATCAGCACTTTTCTCTTTGTGGTGGGTTATTATTATGCTCATATTCCAGGAACATTTCAGAGATGGAATAAAATAATTCTCATTTCCATGATGGTGTTTTTGATTGATTTTATGATTGCCAATGCATTTGGATTAGGAGAGACAGGTTACAAAGGGAGTTCAGAAGATACTTTCTTCGGCGGTGGCGGTGTGAATTTGGCCAAAAATATTTCTGTGATATTGCTGATGTCCCCAATCATTTATCAAGAATTGATTGCTGACCGCGTAGCAAACCGGAGGTGGATTGCGTTGTTTTATATCGCATTATTTTTTGGTATTATATTTTTGGGTTTGGCCCTAAAAAGGGGAGCCATATTGGGATTTGCTTTGGGTGGATTGACATTCTTAGTGTTAGCTCCAAATAGATTGAGAAATTTTAAAAATGTTTTGGTCGTATTTTTTGTTCTCTTGGGATTGTCTCCATTTTACTGGAACCGGGTTATGGAGAATTTAGAAATTAGATCTGACGCTATTCATTTGGAATCGGACGAGAATTTAGAAAAGCAAGGGCGTTATTTGGAGTATCAATTTGTAATGGATCAATGGGAAAAGGCCGATTTATCTCAACAAATATTTGGCGCTAATTTGTTCAATGAGCGAAAGAATTACAACATCAACCGAATGTTTCATACCGATTACATGTCCTTGCTAAGTGGGGCAGGTCTTCTGGGGCTTTTGATTTTTATCTTAACCTATTTTTCAATAATCAAAGAATTGTATGCCAAGGTAATCGCTCATCCTTCTTTGATGAACAAGCGGAATTGGGCCATTGGAACGGCAATAATTGTCGCCATAATCGTCAATGGATTTTCAGGAACTATTACTTCGATAGAACCAAGGGGGATGGTCATGTTATATTTGGGGAGTTTAATTGGATATGCCGCACCCAAGCATCAACAATAGTTCGTTTTTTTTCATCGGTGATCTTGCCATCAGTGGTGATATCCAATTGGAGGATATTCCTACTTTTTCTCGATCAATGAGACAATTGATTTCCAAGGGGGATTGGTTATTTGCTAATCTAGAAATTCCGATTACTGCTAGCCCATATACGCCGGTGCATACCTCCACTGAGGAGATTGTTGCGGCGGCGTTGACAGATTTGGGTGTAACTCATGTCAATCTTGCCAATAACCATATCCTAGATTCGGGTAGAGCAGGGTTGGCAGCTACAATCGCCATGTTGGATCGATTAAACATTGGACATACTGGAGCGGGTCTTACTCCTGAACATTGTCAGCCGATGCTTTTGGAATGGAATGGAAAAAGAGTAGCTTTTTTTGGATTCGTTGATGCTGACACCAACATCAAAAACTTAAATACACCTGATGTATATGTGAATGTTTGGAATGATGCTGTGGTAAAGGATCAAATTCAAAATTGGATTGAAAAAGGATATGAAGCTTGGGTGAGCTTGCATTGGGGAGTAGATTATTCTCATTTGATTGATGTCGAGCAACAGAGAAAGGCACGCTGTCTCATTCAATGGGGGGCAAAATTAGTTGCGGGACACCATGCGCATGTGATGCAACCCATGTCTCAGCATTCAGATAGCAGTATTTTTTTTGGTTTAGGTGGGTACGTCTTTGGCAACTTTAATAAACGAGGCCAGTGGAATTCATTATTCAAAAAAACCAAAGTTGGCCTCATTGTCAAGGCTCAAATAGACGATCGCTCAAATTTTAAATTTTCTTTTTTCAAGAGTCGTGAAAAGTGGAATCATGAAGTAGAAATTTCAGCTTGGGAGTATATATCTTGGTCACGACGAATGTGGATATTGAGTAATATCAAGAATAGCTCTTCTTTCCTTAAAAATCTGTTCACTATCTTTGAAAACCAATGCTGTAAAATGAGTCACCATTTGTCCATTTATGGTTCTGGTGCAATCAGTAAATGGATGAGAATAATATTTGGTGCTAATCGAAGATGAAGTTGAATAAGTTGCTACCCAAGTTTAAGGGATTGTATTTTTTCTTGAAGAGGTTAAAATACAAATGGATGGGTTGGAAATACAATCAGCCAGCTGAAAGAATTATCCAAACAGCATCAACTACATTCTTTGATAGGCATCCTGATTTGTTTGGCGCATTGTCTGAAATGGCCTCTACTTCAGATAGTCTCTCGATATTATCGTTTGGAAGTTCAACTGGAGAGGAATGTCAATCGCTGAGAAAGTATTTTCCCAATGCAAAAATTGTAGGTGCAGAAATAAATGCCGATAGCAGGAAAAAGGCAATGGATAATAATCGGGATAATCGCATTCATTTTATAGAGAGTACACCACGAAAAATTGCTAACGAAGGGCCATTTGATTTGGTTTTTGCTTTGTCTGTTTTATGCAAAAATCCAGAGGCTGAATATGCAGATGATTTGTCACTGATATATCCGTTTCAATCATACGAAAAAATGATAGGTGAGCTGGATGGCTATCTCAAAGTTGGCGGATGGCTGGTGATTCGAAGTGCCAATTATCGTTTTAAGGATACATCGATAGCTAAAAATTACGAATTGTGTCGTGCTCAGGGAATTCGCGAACCTTTGGAATTTCCAAAGTTTGATTCCAACGGCAAAAGATTAAAGGGCTTTTTAGATGCTGAGGAGATCTTTCAGAAAGTCAGATGACAACTAGTTGGGTATTATCGAACTCGCCCATTGAAGAAGATAGGTTGGGTAATTTCTCACTCATTCATAGTGATGGGGAGGCTCATTTGTACGCGGATTCTCAATCAAATCGGATTGAAACATCATTTGGTTTTTTTATTTTAAATGGATACCTGCTTCCAAGAAGCTCAGTTCATCAGCAGTTTGAGCATGTCGCCGATTTAATTGAGTTCCTATGGATGGAACATGGACTGAATTGGAAAAGTCATGTCAAAGGTGTTTTTAGTCTCGTTGGTTTTTTTGATAATAAGTGGTTTGTTTTAAATGATAACTTGGGGTTATCTAAAATCTATTGGACGACGGATCGCAAATTTCTTTCCAACTCATTTGATAGTCTCGCAATACTGTGTGATGAAGTTATATGGAATAAGTCGGCTATTCTCTCAAGAGAGTATTTTCATCGGGATATTGGAGAAATTACAATCATAAAAGGTATCAGAAAATCTCGCTCAGGAGTTTTTATTGTTTTCTCAAATTTGTTATTTCAAAAAGAGTATTATTTCGATTACGACCACCTAAGAAATTTGGCTGTTGACAGCAATGTTAGTCCAAATGATTTCATCACTATTTGGGAAAAATTGTTCTTGGATATGGAGAAATTTTTTCCCAATGCTGAACATGTTATTACATTGACAGGAGGGAAGGATGCCAGAACCGGACTTGCTTTACTTAAACACTTTGATAAGATAATCACGGGATTAACCTACGGAGTACCTGAATCCAAGGATGCAGTATTTGCCGCACGATTGGCGAGGAAGTCAGGTATTCAACATGTCATACCCGTTTTGCCTCAATCATCCACGCAGTGGCGTCAAAATGTGCAAGTATGCGCGGATGTAGATTCATCTTACATCAGTCCCCATCGGGCATTGCGCGCTCATGCTTTACATAGCGTATTGGCTGAGAAAAAATCGCCATGGTATTGGGGAGGTTACATGGGAGGAGAATGGCTCATGGGTTTGTATGCCGATGGCCTTGTTTTTCCAAAATGGTTGACTGATTTTAATTTGAATCAGTCCATGGGAGATGTCGTCTTTCAATCTCGTGAAGTAACTCACGAGGAAGAAGATTTGAAAGAGGAGATAGACAGAATTCAGTGTGCTGTAAATAGGGTTCAGTCAAAACAGGAGTTGCAATTGATTTGGATGTTTGAAATTGGCGTTTTACATCACGGTCAGGATATTGAGTTGGCTGCAACGTGTGGTGCAAGGCCATATCCATTTTTGATGGATATTGATTTTATCGAGCAGTTATTCAGGTCTAGATTTTCTTTCTTTTTCCAAGATCATGACACTAAGAATTTATTTAAACGTTGGAAATTATACGAATGGAATATCCGGATTCAGCAAAAGTTAATGCCAGATTGGGGTGATGTGCCGTTTGGTAAAAAAGGAGAATACACCGCAAATGTATTTATGAAAGGAAGTTTGTTCTGGGCTTTTTACAAGACCATTCACTATATCCTAGAAAGAAAAACTTACCCATCCTCCTTTTCCTATACAGAAAGTTGGCGAGAGATGTACCTGGATATTTTCAACGCGGCTTCAGATATGGAGATTCCATTTTACTCCGAGTTTGAGAGAGAACAGTTGCGGGATTCATTGGCCCAGTGTCCTTTACCAACTGTGGAGAAATCATGGTTAAGGTATTCCCGTTTGGTGATGGTATATTTGCAATACGAAAAAATTTGTAGATTAAGAAATGGTTCCCAATATCATCATCCTAAAAAGTGAATCTGAACGCAATTTTCAATTGTGGTTGTCTGCTATAACAGATGTGTTTCCGGGAGCCGAGGTTCAAGTGTTGAATGCATTTTCTGATGAGGATTGGACTTCATTATTGAAACAAAAAGGGGGTGTGATTTTTGCAACCGCATCGGGCAGATCTCAATGGCTAAAGAGAATATATGATGAGAAAATTTGGTCATTGTCTCATAACCCCAATTGGATGATTTATCCTCCGGTTCAAGAGTTGTTTTTGTATGAGAATAAAAAACTGTTGCGTGATTGGATGATGGTGAATGAAATTCCACATCCTGAAACGCACGTATTTTTTAATCACGAAGAGGCCGTAGAGGCCTCCTTAAAATTGGAATTCCCTTGTGTAGTTAAAACCAATATAGGCGCATCGGGGAGTGGAGTGAAAATTTTGAAGAATGTGGAGCAATATCGGGCATATTGCAACGATGCATTTGGAGCTGGAGTTCAATATAAATCAGGCCCCAAATGGCTCAAAGGTAATTTGCTCAAGAAAATAAAAAAGGTTTTTCAAAATCCAAAGTTTATTCAGCAGCGATTGAACGAATACAAAATTTCGAAAACTGAAATTCAACGAGATTTGGTTTTTGCCCAGAAATTTATTCCGCATCAATTTGAGTGGCGATGTGTTCGTATTGGAGATTCTTATTTTGGACATAAAAAAATGGCAGTAGACAATATGTCGAGCGGAACTCTCTTAAAGGGCTACGGCGATGTGCCGCAATCGCTTCTAGATTTTATACAAGAAATAACAGAGAAGACAGGGTTGATTTCTGCCTGCGTGGATGTATTTGAATACAACGGCGGATATTTGGTCAATGAAATTCAAACTTTTTTTGGGCAGTCAGATGCTTTCCAAATGGCCATTGATGATGTTCCAGGTAGATATGTAAAATTGAACCAGGAATGGGTTTTTGAGCCTGGTGATTTTAATCGGTTAGAATGTTATGAATTACGTGCGAAGCATGCAAGGCAGCTATGGAGTCAAAGAAATTAAAGGTTTTATGGGTTGCTCGTGGTAATGGTAAGGGGAGCTTTAAGCCTGTCGTAGGCAATCAATTTAATTCATTGACAAGTCTCTCTGAGATATCTCTTTTTTCATTGGTATTAGAAGGCAAGGGATTACAACTTTATATCCGAAGTTTTTTTGAAATTAGATCAGCTGTGAAGCGAAATAGGATTGATCTCATCCATGCGCATTATTCATTCACCGCATTTGTTTGTGCACTTACATTTTCAGCCCCGGTTGTAGTTTCGTTGATGGGAAGCGATGTCATTGCGAGTAAGTGGAGAAGATTGCTGATTGTTTTGTTTGCTCGATTGTTTTGGAAAAAGGTGATTGTAAAAACTGAACAAATGAAACAACTAATCGGAATCGAAGAGGCGTTGATTATTCCTAACGGAGTAGACTTAGACTTCTTTACCCCTCAAGATTCTGTTGCGGCTAAGAATGAATTAAAATGGTCCCATCAAAAGTTTCATGTAGTCTTTACTTCGGATAGCAGAAGAAAAGAGAAAAATTTTCAGTTGCTCGTTGATGCGATGAATTTGATGGACAGCTCGGACATGATCGTTCATGAAATGAGTGAATTGTCCAAAGAAGAAGTAAGGAATTACTATGCAGCTGCAGATTTGGTTGTGATGACAAGCCTAAGAGAGGGTTCACCCAATGCCATCAAAGAAGCGTTGAGCATGAATAAGTGTATTGTTTCAACTCCAGTGGGTGATGTTAAAGAGTTATTTGATGGAGTAGAAGGAGTTTGGTTAGTATCCTATCAAGCTTTGGATCTTGCCCATCGCATTGATGAAGTGAAGAGAATGCATGGACGAGAATCAACGGGTCGGAAGGCTATGAATCGGCTCTCTTCTCAGAGAATTGCAGCAACTATAGAGGCGCTTTATTATTCTGCTTCCTCTCGCAGATAAACTAGGGCGAGTATATGTAACCATTTTCTTTGAAATTCGTATCTTTGATATATAGAAACTTTATACTGAAGCTTATGAAACATTTGAGATTACTATTGGTCGTATTGGCAACATCTTTGGGTTCAATTTTGTTGGCACAGTCTACTCAGATTCAAGCTTCACAATGCGGAAGTACCATTGCTTCAGTATCTACATATATCTATGCGGATGCTGTTGCTGGAGCTACTCAATATAAATTCCAGTTGGTTAACGGTGCGACAACCTTAGAAGTAACATCTGCTTCGCGGGCATTTCGTTTTCAGAATGTAACTGGTTTTGATTACGGGGTTACATACCAGGTATCAGTTGCAGTAGATACAGGTGCAGGTTTCAGCGCTTATGGTTCAAGTTGTAATGTAACGTCCCCACTGCCTGTTGCTAATTCTCTGTTGGCTAGTTATTGTGGAACTACATTGGCATCTATGGGTACAAACCTTTACGCATCTAGTGTTTATGGAGCCACACAATATCGTTTTACTGTTTCTGATGGAGTGAATCCTGCTGTGGAAGTAATCAAGTCTGTTCGTTATTTCAATATGCTCGAGGTAGCGGGATATCAGTTTGGTACCAATTACTCGGTCACTGTTTCATATAAACTAACAGATGCAGTAGGTTTCCATCCGGATGGCCCTTCTTGCTCGTTTACATCAACCCCATTGCCATCAACAACAATCTCAGCCTCCTATTGTGGCACTACTTTACCAAGTTTGACATCTAATATTTATGCCGATGCCGTAACAGGGGCATCTCAATACAGATTTAGGGTAGTAAATGGAGCAAGCACATTAACCTTGACCAAGTCTGTTAATTATTTCAATTTGTCTGAACTTGGTGTTGGTAATTACAACTATTCAACTACCTATTCCATTTCTGTCGCAGCGGGAAGTAACGGTAATTTCAGTAGCTACGGTGCGGCTTGTAACGTAACATCGCCGTCGTCAGTGACAACCAAATTAATCACTTCGAGTTGTGGTGTTACCTTGTCATCTATTTCAACGTATCTGTATGCGACTACTGTTTCTGGCGCAACTCAGTATAGATTTTTGGTGTACAGAGCCGGTCAAGATACTTTGCCGGTTTTGACTAAATCTGTTCGCTATTTTAGGTTCACTGAGTTTGTATCGGGATCCTATTTTTATGGTTCAACTTATACCATCAAAGTTGCGGTAAATGTAGGTTCAGGTTTTGGTAGCTATGGAGATGCATGTACAGTAACTCTGCCTAATTTGAGTACGGTTGGGACAACTACAATCACGCCATCTTTGGCTAATACAACCATTGAAAATCTTCAATTTGATTCGTTAACGGTTGTTGCCGGTACTGGTATTGAGTCCTACCAAATTAGAATTGTTAGTGGTGCGTTTTCTGCTACTGTGACAAAGACAGGGACCAAATTTGCATTTGTAGAATTTGCTGGCTATCAATACAACACAACATACGCGATTTCAGTGCGCATGAAGAAAAGCGGAAACTGGGGAAGTTATGGTACAGCTTACAATGTTTCTACTAATCCTTATCCAGAGACCTATATACAATCGGATCAATGCAATACTACTGTCGCTTCTTTTGGAACAAGAGTGTATGCACGTGGTATTGGTAATGTTGAGGAGTATAAGTTTAGATTTAACAATGGAGGAACGCCCATTGAATATGCAGTAGCGAGCAGAAGTTTTAGATTTAGCGATGTGCCTGGATTGATGCCAGGACAGACTTATGCGGTGGATGTAGCTGTTAAATGGGGTGGATTGTATTACCAATATAGCGACGCCTGTAACGTTACATTTCCGAGCGGAAGTACCGTTATTCAAGCTTCGCAATGTGGGGCAACTTTGAGTACTCTAACCACCCCGATATATGCCAATACTGTATCTGGCGCTACTAATTATAAATTCAGCATCACCAAAACTTCCGGGGGCAGTGGGACTGCAGTGAGCGAGGAGTTGATAGTTCCAAGAAGATATTTTAATCTTTCAGAGTTAAGTGCTGGTGCCGCTCAATTCAATGCAACATACTCCATTCAAGTTGCAACAGATGTAGGCGGAGCGTATTCAAGTTATGGAGCAGCTTGTAATGTGAGTACGCCTTCTGCTACAACCCAGGTTCAAGCCTCTCAATGCGGAGCGACATTGGCCGCCGTAGGAACAAACATTTACGCTAATTCCGTTAACGGAGTTACCAACTATCGATTCCATGTTGTTAAGTTAAGTGGTGGCACGGCTGTCGCAGTTGATCAGGTTTACGACATCAATCGTCGTTATTTTAATTTAACCAATTTGGGTGCAGGTAATTACCAAGCAGGAGCAACGTACTCTATCGAGGTGTCATGTTTTGCCAATGGTGCTTACCAATCTTATGGACCTACATGTAATGTAACAACGCCATAGGCAGACTTTTTAGCATAGTGCAGAAGAAATATTCAGTAAAAAATCTTCCTCCTTTTGTCTCCAATCGTTGTGATGTTGAGGCAAATGATGTTGCGGTAATTGAAACAAGCAGCCTCATTGCTCTTGAGTTTATCAAGGGAACGCCCAGTTGTATAGTGAATCTTCAACCTTTCAATAAGCATCGCTATATTAATCAAGCTTTGCATATTCTTAATGAGAAATTGGAATTAGATGGAAAATTGATCTGTTGTGTTGAGACTTTAGGGACAAGGAATTTAAGATTGCGTGATAAGTATAATTGGTTGTTTTTTGGTGCAATATTTATTTTTGAATTTTTCTTTCATCGTGTACTCCCCAAATTATGGGGTACGAAGAAATTGTATTTTTATTTAACCAAGGGACAATCTCGGATTATATCCAAAGCGGAGGCGATGGGTAGATTGGTTTCTAGTGGTTTTGATATCCTATCTGCGGAGAGATTTGGTCGATACTTGTACATAGAAGCGGTGAAAGTTGGTCACCCAATAATGGATATCAAACCAAGTTATGGTCCCATATACAAAATGCCGCGTTTGGGTCAAAATGGAAAGGTAATTGGGGTTTACAAGTTCAGAACGATGTATCCTTACTCGGAGTTTTTACATGATTATATTTTGAAGCTCAACGGATATGCTGAGTCTGGAAAGCCCAGAGAGGATTTTCGTCTTACTCCTTGGGGAAAATGGATGCGTAAGTATTGGGTTGACGAACTGCCTCAGCTAATCAACGTTTTGAAAGGTGAAATGCGCATTTTAGGTGTCCGGCCGGTGAGTGCAAGATACAATCAAGACATACCTGAAGAATTGAGACAATTGCGATTTAAACAGAAACCAGGTTGTATTCCTCCCTATGTGGCACTAAACAGAAAAGGATCCAAGGACGACGTCATTGCTGCGGAAATAGAGTACCTTCAAATGAAAGAAAAACATCCGTACTGGACGGATGTTAAGTTGTTTTTTCAGGCAATATTTAATATTTTTATCAGAAGAAAGAGAAGTGCTTAATTCTTTGTTGTAAACTTCATTAAATCTTCACCGATATCTTTTCTGTAGTATTTACCGGCATATTTAATTTGGTTGGCGTTTTTCATACTCTGGAAAATAGCGTCATCCATTCGATGAGCCAATGAGGTGATGGCCATTACGCGACCACCGTTGGTCAAAAGTTTTTGGTCTTTGCCACTTAATTTTGTTCCAGCATGGAAAAGTAAACTGTCCTGAATGTCTTCATAAGCTTTGATCTCCTTCCCTTTTTCATAGTCTCCCGGATAACCTTCAGCAACCATCATTACGCAAGCCGCAGTTCTTTCGTCTATGTGCATATCACATTCACCCAACGTCTCAGTAGCAACTCCTTCAAGTAGGTTCAGTAAATCAGACTTGAGTCTAGGTAAAATAGCTTCAGTTTCGGGATCTCCTAATCGGCAGTTGTATTCAATGACATAAGGCTCGTTCCCAACCTTCATGATACCGAAGAAAATGAACCCTTTGTATTTTAATCCATCCGCAATTAATCCTTTCATCGTAGGGATTATAATTTGCGTTTCGATTTTGTCCTTGAATTCTGGTGTGCAGAATGGAACCGGAGAAATGGCACCCATTCCGCCTGTGTTCAAGCCGGTATCTCCTTCTCCAATGCGCTTGTAGTCTTTGGCCTCAGGTAAAACTTTATAGGATGTTCCATCGGTTATGATGAAAGCGGAACACTCAATACCTTTTAAAAATTCTTCAATGACCACTGTAGTGCCGGCATCGCCAAAAGCTTTGCCGCTCAACATTGATTTTACTTCGTCTTTGGCTTTTTTATGATCATCTAAAATCAATACACCTTTACCGCTTGCCAATCCATCTGCCTTGAGTACGATTGGTTTTTTTAATGTATCGATGAAAGCTTGTGCCTCTTTGATTTGTTCTGATCCAAATGAAGCATATTTGGCAGTAGGTATGCCATGTTTGATCATGAATTCCTTCGCAAATTTTTTGCTTCCTTCGAGCTGTGAACAAGTTTTGTTTGGCCCGATGATGGCTACCTTTTGAAGACTTTTGTCATTCTCAAAAAAATCAACAATGCCTTCAACAAGGGGAATCTCCGGCCCAACGACCACCATGGTGATTTCTTTTTCTAAAACAAATTTCTTAATGGATTTGAAATCTGTTGGGTCGATGTTTACATTTTCTCCAAATCGGGGAGTGCCACCATTGCCTGGCGCAATAAACAAACTTCTCAAAAGTGAACTCTGTGAGATTTTCCAACAGATAGCGTTCTCTCTACCTCCAGATCCTAATACCAAAACATTCATAACTTCTTGCTTTAGCTACAAAGTAAATCACACACTAGCGAATGAAAAAACTGAATTACCAACAATTTGAACAATACCATTAGTGCGCCACAAGCCAATTGTCTCCAACTCCTGATTCTGCTGTTAACGGCACATTCATTTTAATTGCATTTTCCATGCAGTCCTGAACGATTTTTTGAACCTTGTCTTGCTCTGTTTTTAAGACATCAAACACCAATTCATCATGCACTTGTAAAATCATTTTGGATTGAATGTGATTCTCTTCAAATGCCCTGAAAATTCTAATCATTGCAAGCTTGATGATGTCTGCAGCTGAACCTTGAATGGGTGCGTTAATGGCATTCCGTTCTGCAAATCCTCGGACAATTGCGTTTCTACTATTGATGTCGGGCAATTGACGTTTTCTATGTAAAATAGTTTCTACATAGCCCTTCTCTTTAGCACTTTCTATTTGATCTGCTTGAAAATTTTTGAGTGTTGAAAATTGTTTGAAATAGGAATCTATAATTTCCTTAGCCTCCGTTCTGCTAATGCCTAAATTTTGGGCTAATCCAAAAGCACCTTGCCCATAAATAATTCCAAAGTTGACGGCCTTGGCTTTGCTTCTCATTTCTTTGGTGACCTCTTCTATCGGAACATTGAACACTTTAGCCGCGGTAGCTTGGTGAATGTCTTTTCCCGAATTAAAGGCTTCACACATGTTCTTGTCTTCACTCAAACTAGCGATTACGCGCAATTCAATTTGTGAATAGTCAGCAGACAATATGGTATGCTCTGAATCTCTTGGTACAAAAGCTTTTCTTATTTCTCTTCCTCTAGGTGTGCGAATCGGAATGTTTTGAATATTGGGATTGTTTGAGCTCAATCTTCCTGTCGCGGCCACGGTTTGCATGAAAGATGTGTGCAGTCTGTTGGTCTTGGGATGAACAAGAGCGGGAATAGCATCAACGTAAGTAGATTTTAATTTTCGAAGTTCTCGGTAATCCAAAATCAAGTTGACGATAGGATGTGCATGTGCGTATTTAGAAAGCACATCCTCTGATGTACTGTACTGTCCAGTTTTGGTCTTTTTGATTTCATCTGTGATTTTTAACTTCTCAAATAAAATTGGACCCAATTGTTTGGGAGAGTCTAGATTGAATGTCTCTCCGGCTATTTCAAAAATTTGTTTTTCAAAAATCTCAATATCCTGAGCAAGGGTGTTGCTGTATTCTTGTAAAAATGGAACAGCTATATTGACGCCTTCCCATTCCATATCCGCCAGAATGGAAATCAATGGAATTTCGACCTCTTCAAATAGTTGTTGGAGGCCTTGTTCTTTTAGCTCTGGAGCAGTTTTTTCAAAAATTTGATAAGTAATATCCGCATCCTCGCAGGCGTAGTCTTTAATTTCTTCCGCTGTCAAATCGGACATGCTGCCCTGCGATTTCCCTTTTTTTCCTATCAATTCTGTAATGCTAATGGGCTGATAGTGCAATAGATTTTGAGCCACTTCGTCCATCCCATGTTTGCTATCTGGATGGAGCAAATAATGGGCAATCATGGTGTCGTACAATTTGTTTTTAATGTCAAATCCATACTGACGCATGACTTTCCAATCAAATTTGATGTTGTGACCAATCAGCGTTTGATTGGGGTTGCTGAATACCTCGTTGAAACATTTTAACCATTGACAGGCAAGCTCTCTTTCTACTGGAAGGTGAACGTAGTAGGCCTCCCCAGACTGAATAGAGAATGATACTCCTACCAATTTACAGGTATAAACATCGAGATCTGAAGTCTCAGTATCAAAGCAAAAAACGGCTGCTGTTGATAGCTTTTGTGCCAATGTTTGACAACCTTCTAATGAATCAATGAGATGATATTGATGTTCAACATCCAATATCGTTTTGTAAGGAGTGACAACGGTATTTTCAGTACCCTCTACCGCAAACAGCTCACCCTGCACGGGTTCTGTAGGCTCTTCTCCTAAAATGCGTTTGCTTAGAGTTTTAAATTCTAATTCGTCAAAAATAGATTTTAGCTTTTCCTTATCCCATTCTTTGAGCGCTAATTCTTTTTCGTCAAACGGAACTGGCGCATCCAATAAAATGGTGGCTAGCTTTTTAGACATGATCGCTTGATCTTTGAAATTCTCGACATTCTCTTTTAACTTCCCTTTCAATTGGTGAGAATTTTCTAAGAGCCCCTCTAAAGAACCAAATTCTTTACAGAGTTTTTGCGCGGTTTTTTCTCCTACTCCTGGAATCCCGGGGATATTATCAACGGCATCTCCCATCATTCCCAAAATATCAATAACCTGATCAATTCTGTCGATATTGAATTTTTGAAGTACCTCAGGGATGCCCAATATTTCTGCAGGTCCTCCTTGGTAGCCGGGTTTGTAGACAAATATATTTTCAGACACCAATTGACCATAGTCTTTGTCACTGGTCATCATATAAGTGATGAAACCTTCTTTCTCAGCAACTTTTGCGAGCGTTCCTACTACATCATCAGCTTCATATCCTTCCTTCATCAAAATGGGAATGCCAAATCCTCGAATAATATCCATGATATATGGAACACTGAGTTTGATATCTTCCGGCGTTTCCTCGCGATTGGCTTTGTAAGCCTCATAATCAATTTCGCGTAGCGTCTGCGCAGGGGCATCAAATACAACAGCCAAGTGACTTGGTTTTTCATTTTTCATGATGTCCAACAAAACGTTGGTCATCCCAAACATGGCAGAAGTGTTTAATCCTTTGGAATTGATTCGGGGATTGCGAATAAAAGCGTAATAGGCACGAAATATCAATGCGTAAGCATCCAAAAGGAAAAGCTTGCGTGGATGAGGTTTAGAAATCATACAACAAAGATAAGCCCTCGTTTCCGAAGGCTTATTTGTTTCAATCAATAAGTTTTGACAATTATGAATTCAATTTCAACACTGCTAAAAATGCTTCTTGCGGAACTTCGACAGAGCCTACTTGGCGCATTCTCTTCTTACCCTCTTTCTGCTTTTCTAAGAGCTTTCTCTTACGAGAAATATCTCCACCATAACATTTCGCAGTTACGTCTTTTCTCAATGCTTTGATGGTTTCGCGTGCAATAATTTTAGCACCGATAGCTGCTTGTAAGGCTATTTCGAATTGCTGTCTTGGGATTAACTCGCGCAATTTGACACAAATCTTTTTACCCAAATCAAATGCGTGATCGCGGTGTATCAATGCGCTCAATGCATCCACTTGATCGCCATTCAATAAAATATCCATCTTCACCAAATCTGATTGCTGCATACCAATTGGAAAATAGTCAAATGATGCATATCCTTTGGAAATGGTTTTTAATCGATCATAAAAGTCAAATACAATTTCAGCCAAAGGCATTTCAAATGTCAATTCGATACGATCTGATGTCAAATAAACCTGATTGGTCAACATGCCGCGTTTTTCAATACAAAGTGTCATAATCGCTCCAATGTATTCTGATTTGGTAATGACCTGTGCCTTGATGTAGGGCTCTTCTACGTATTCCAATTTATTGGGATCAGGAAGTTCAGATGGGTTGTGAATCTCGTGATTTGTACCATCCTTCATGTATGCAATGTAGCTTACGTTAGGTACTGTAGTAATTACAGTCATATTGAACTCACGCTCCAAACGTTCTTGGATGATTTCCATGTGCAACATACCCAAGAATCCGCATCGGAAACCAAATCCCAATGCTGCTGAACTTTCAGGTTCAAAAACCAAAGAGGCATCATTCAATTGAAGCTTCTCCATGCTTGCACGAAGTTCTTCGTATTCATCTGTATCTACAGGATAAACTCCAGCAAATACCATGGGTTTTACATCTTCAAATCCTTTTACCGCTTCTGTGCAAGGGTTGGCCATCGTAGTAATGGTATCACCTACTTTTACCTCTGATGCTGTTTTGATTCCTGAAATAATATAGCCAACATCTCCAGCCTTGACTTCTGTTCTCGGCATCAAGTCCAATCCCAAAACTCCAATCTCATCGGCGAAGTATTCACGACCATTGCTCATGAATTTAACTTTATCTCCTTTCTTTAACGTACCATTCAATACGCGGTAATAGGCGATGATACCGCGGAATGAATTAAAAACCGAGTCAAAGATCATCGCTTGCAAAGGCGCGGCTACGTCTCCCTTGGGTGCAGGTATTTTTTCACAAATAGCCTCAAGAATTAAATCAACTCCCTGTCCAGTTTTTCCGCTGGCAATTAATATTTCATCGCGTTCACATCCCAATAAATCTACCACTTGATCTTTCACCAATTCTGGCTCGGCATTGGGTAAATCAATTTTATTGAGAATAGGAATGATGGTCAAGTCATGCTCCATAGCCAAATACAAATTGGAAATGGTTTGCGCCTGTATCCCTTGAGTGCAATCGACTATTAAAAGGGCACCTTCACAAGAAGCGATAGAGCGAGAAACCTCATAACTGAAATCTACGTGTCCAGGAGTATCAATCAAATTCAAGACATACTTCTTGCCTTTGTGCTCGTGGTTCATTTGAATAGCGTGAGCTTTGATGGTAATTCCTTTCTCACGCTCCAAGTCCATGTCATCAAGGGTTTGTGCCACCAATTTTCGATCATCAATGGTTTTGGTAACTTGTAACAGTCGATCTGCCAAGGTACTTTTTCCGTGGTCAATGTGCGCAATGATGCAAAAATTTCTAATGTGGTCCATATTTGATTTACTCAGGTCCGCGAATTTACAACCCTTTTAAC